>Ga0209577_10000284_pt1 | contig 51587 bp, 58 predicted proteins | sample GraSoiAngelo_109_FD_185874 | JGI IMG/M metagenome (GOLD analysis project Ga0209577, IMG submission 185874) | Grasslands soil microbial communities from the Angelo Coastal Reserve, California, USA - 14_0903_12_20cm (SPAdes) (version 2) | ecosystem: Environmental > Terrestrial > Soil > Grasslands... | reverse complement strand
CCGTTCGTCTTCCTCTTCTAGCGAAATGGCTAACCCCAAAACCTCCCGCTCCGACAACGTTTCGAAGTTCTTCATGGGGAGTTAGATTATTTCAGCGAAGCACGGGTTCCAAGTGTTTATTGCCGCGAACTGCTGGGGGACCCCGGATCTTGGATCCTGGGCAGCATCAGCTCGCGCAAATGCCTTGCTGCGGCGCAGATTGAGCATGCAGGATAGGGAGCCTTCGACTCGGGCTGGAGCCCTGGCTCAGAGTTTGTGACTTACTTGGATGGAAGCGGTTTTTCCGGCGCGTAAGCGGCTTGTTTTCGGCATCACTCCGTGCGAGAAAACGAAGAAGCCAGAAACTCTCCCAATGACAATCGGTCGGGAAAGATGAGGCTATGCCATTTTGCGGCCCACGGCGGGAGCTATCATGCGGAGTTCACCCATCAGCTGGGCAAACTGCTGCGGGAATAATGACTGAGCACCATCGGACAAAGCTTTATCCGGGTCGTGGTGGACTTCGATAAGCAAAGCATCTGCGCCGGCGGCGACCGAAGCACGCGCCATAGGAGCCACCTTGTCGCGACGCCCGGTTCCATGGGACGGATCGGCGGTCATCGGCAGATGAGAAAGCTTCTTCACAATCGGAATTGCGGAAATATCCATGGTATTGCGGGTGTAGGTCTCAAAGGTGCGAATGCCGCGCTCGCACAGAATCACGTCGTAGTTGCCGCCGGCCATGATGTACTCGCCCGAAAGCAGCAGCTCTTCCAAGGTGGCGGCAATGCCGCGTTTCAGCAACACGGGCTTCTTCACCTTTCCCAGCTCGCGCAACAAATTGAAATTCTGCATATTGCGCGCACCCACCTGGAGAATGTCTACGTAAGGCAGCATCATTTCGATCTGCGAGATTTCCATGACCTCGCTGATGACTAGCATGCCAAACTTGTCGCCGGCCTCCCGCAGCAGCTTCAGCCCTTCCAGTCCGAGGCCCTGGAAGGAATAAGGAGAACTACGCGGCTTGAAAGCCCCGCCGCGCAGCACGCGTGCGCCCGCCTGAGCAATCTGCTGGGCCACCGTGAAGAGCTGTTCCCGCGACTCCACCGAGCACGGCCCCGCCATCACCACGACTTCGGCATTCCCGATGGCTAGCCCATTGGCGAACTTCACCACCGTACCTTCAGGACGAAAAGTTCTCCCCACCAGCTTATAAGGTGCGCTGATGCGGTGCACTTCCTGCACCCCAGGAAGCACCTCCAGGTTGCGGGTGTCGAAATCAATACGCGCGCCTACGGCGGCGAGGATGCTCTGCCGCACGCCCGTGGTGCGGTGCACGGAGAAGCCCATCCGAACCAGATGCTCAATGATCTGCTGGATCTGCTCTTCGGTTGCGGTTTCTTGCATTGCGACAATCATGGCTTGGTCGTCAGTCGTTGGCCCTTGGTCGTTGGCTTTCCCCGGCTGGTTCAACCCTGGGCGGCGATCAACGACCGATGACCGATGACTTTTTCAGTCGTTTACGTCCGAATCCAACTCCGTTCCCCCCGGGTCTGGCGGCGTCGCTTCCGCTGCGAGCGACTCGGGAGCGATCTCCTCCTGCTGAATCTGACGCATGATGTCCATGATGCGCTCGTAGATCCGCAATAAGTCGCGATCAGGCAGAGGCCCGGGGTTGACTTTCCGCACCTGATCGAATACTGTCTGCTCCCGGTCCGGCTCGTAAATCGGCATCGCCAGGCCGCGTTTCAGCTTACCAATCTCGTGGGCGGCCCGCGCCCGATCGCTGATCAAGTGAACCAGCTTGCGATCGATCTCGTCGATTTTCTTACGCCAGTCTGCGATGTCCATGTTTCAGTCGTTGGTCGTTGGTCGCTGGCTTCAAATAATCTCTGCCTCGTGGCGATTCGGGAAAAAGCATCGCCAATGTGGCTGCCCCGTCAGCTGCGGGCAGAAAGAACCGATGACCGACGACCGATGACCAGTAGCTCTCTTATGAATTGTGCCACAGACTCGGGTTCTTTCCCTGGATTTCGTTCAATCGTGTGCACAAGGGCGCTGCCCACGACAGCCCCGTCGGCGAACTCGCCGACCGCGGCAAACTGCTCCGGGGTTGAAATGCCAAAACCGACCGCGACCGGCAGCTTGCTGAATTTACGCAGTCTCGAAACCAGGGTCCGTGCATCGTCGCGAAGCTGCTGTTGTGCTCCGGTTACGCCTGTGCGCGAGACAGCGTATAGGAAGCCGCTGCACACCTTGGCGATCTGTCGCAAACGCTGATCGGTGCTCGTGGGTGCGGCCAGAAACACGGTCGCCAGGCGCCGCATGCGCATCTCCCGCAGGTACTCGTCAGCCTCCTCGACCGGCAAGTCGGTGACCAAGGCGCCGTCTACTCCAGCCTCTTCGGCCTGATTACAGAAACGCGTCAGCCCCATCCGCAAAATCGGATTCAAATAAGAAAAGATGATGAGCCCGACCTGCGAGCGACGCCGAATCTCTCGCGCCAGGGTGAGAACCTGTTCCAGTGTTGTCCCGGCCCGCAAGGCCCGCTCGCTGGCTCGCTGAATCACTGGACCATCGGCCAGCGGATCGCTAAATGGAACTCCGAGCTCGATAACGCCCGCCCCGGCTTCAACCGCCGCCAGCACGATCTCGCGCGTGGTGGCAAGGTCCGGGTCGCCGCACGTGACGTACGCGACGAGGGTTGGCCGTGATTGGAAGCAAAGTGGCATGGTGAGATTGTCGAATTTTCGATTGTCGATTTAAAGGTGCGCCGCGTTCCAACCAACCACAAAAATCAGCAATTCTTCAGGTTTTCTCTCAGGATTCCCATATCTTTATCGCCGCGCCCGGACACGTTCACAATCACGATTTCAGACTTCTTCATTTGCGGGGCGCGTTTTACGCAGTCGGCCACGGCGTGGGCCGATTCGAGCGCCGGAATGATTCCTTCGGTTTGTGCCAGCAGAGTGCAAGCTGCCAGCGCCTCCCGGTCGGAGGCGGCGACGTACTGGGCGCGGCTGGTGTCCTTCAGCCAGGCGTGTTCCGGCCCAATCGAAGGATAGTCGAGCCCGGCAGAAACGGAGTGAGTCGTCGCAATCTGCCCGGCATCATCCTGCAACACATAGGAATAAGTTCCGTGCAGAACGCCCGGCTTTCCGCCGTGAAAGCGGGCCGCGTGCTCGCCCAGCCGTTCGCCTCGACCACCGGCCTCCACCCCGACCAGCTGCACCTTCTTGTCTTTGAGGAAATGGTGGAAGATTCCGATCGAATTCGAGCCGCCACCCACACAGGCGATAATCGCCGTCGGCAACTTCCCTTCCGCTTTCAAAATCTGAGCCCGCGCCTCCCGCCCGATCACCGCGTGAAAATCACGCACCATGGTCGGATAGGGATGCGCCCCCAGCACGCTTCCCAAAAGGTAGTGCGTGGTTCGCACGTTGGTGACCCAGTCGCGCATGGCCTCGTTGATGGCATCCTTCAAGGTACGCGAACCCGAGTCCACGCCGCGAACTTCCGCTCCAAGCAGCCGCATGCGGAACACATTGAGTTCCTGACGCCGCATGTCTTCCGTGCCCATGTACACGACGCACTCGAAACCAAAAAGCGCGCACACCGTGGCCGTCGCCACGCCGTGTTGGCCGGCGCCGGTCTCGGCGATGACACGGTGCTTTCCCATGCGCTCGACCAGCAGCGCCTGTCCCAGGCAGTTGTTGATCTTGTGTGCGCCAGTGTGCAGCAGGTCTTCGCGTTTGAGATAGACCTTGGCGCCACCCAGCTTCTCGGTCAGCCGCCTGGCAAGAAACAGCGGCGTCGGACGTCCCGCGTAATTGCGGAAGAGGTCTTCTAATTGCTGCTTGAACTCGGGGTCGCGCTTCGCTTTGCCGTACTCGCGCTCCAGTTCCTCGAGAGCAGCCATCAGCGTTTCGGGAACATAGCGTCCGCCATAAACACCAAAACGCCCCGGGGTCTGTGCCTTATGACTCTTCCCTGTCATCGTCATCCTGAGGGAGCCCTCTCGTTCATGCGATGAACGGGAACGCGAGTCGCGGGACTCGCTGCTCCTTCCGGCGGGATCGACCTTTGCGGTTGCCATGGTTAGCGGTTCTGCTCCGCTTGGCGGACTGACTTCACGAATGCATGCACTTTTTCAGGATCCTTCTTGCCCGGTTCGCGCTCCACGCCGGACGAAACATCAACGCCCCAGGGATCGAGGATGCGAATCGCTTCCCTCACATTTGCGGGGGTTAGGCCGCCAGCGATCACGACGTTTGTCTGTTCAGCAATCGCCGAAACGGTTTCCGCCGCACTTGCCCAATCGAATGTTTTGCCTGTGCCCCCCGGGTGTTGCGGCGTGCTGGAGTCGAGAAAGACAGCGCGAATGCCCTTTAACCGCTGACCGGATGAACTCCATTGCGCCGTACCATCGACGAACCCGGCCGCCGGTAAGACGAGATAGACATTTACTTCGCCGAACGCGTGCCCACTTCCGGTTGCGACCCGTTTTTGCGGAACACTGGCGGCAGCTTCTCCCGACGGGATTGTCGGAAACGTTATGCACAGCTGTATGGCTGTCAATCCGACTTGTCTAACTATTTCGCCTGTCTCCGGCCCCGGGTTCACGAACACCCCAACTCTTTCTATATTGGCAGGCAGGGAACCGATAATTTTCCGTGCTGCATCTATCCCAACCTTCCGCGGGCTCTTCTCATAAAACACGAACCCCACCGCGTTGGCGCCAGCCTCCACTGCGACCTGTGCGTCTTCAAGGCTCGTTATTCCGCAAATTTTGACCCAGGTCACAAAGCGTCTCTCGACGTACCAGGCACCGGGCACCGCGTACCGGGTACTTCGTTCAGCAAGGTGCGCAGCGCGTTTCCAGGAGAGGGCGCCTTCATTAGCGACTCGCCGATCAAGAAGGCCCGGTACCCCTCGGCTCGAAGCCGGGCAATGTCGCTTCCCGACTCAATTCCGCTCTCCGCCACCGCCAGCACATTTTTCGGAATCACCTTCCCCATACGCAACGTGGTGTTCAGATCTACCTTAAACGTCCGCAAGTCGCGGCTGTTGACACCGGCCAAGTCGCATCCCGCATCCAGGGCACGTTTCAACTCAGCCTGGTCATGGACTTCGCAGAGAACATCCAGTCCGGATTCCCGGCTGCGCTTTGCCAGCGAATTCAGTTCGCTTGGCGACAACGCCGCCACAATCAGCAGCACGGCATCGGCACGGTTGGCAAGCGCTTCCACCAGTTGCAATTCGTCAACAATGAAATCCTTGCGCAAACAGGGCAGACGAGTCGCTTCCGAAGCCACCCTCAGATGTACAAGCGATCCCTGGAAGAACTCTTCGTCCGTTAGAACCGAGAGCGCCGCTGCTCCCCCTTCAGCCAACTCCACCGCCAACTGCCGCGGTTCAAAATCTGCACGAATCACTCCGCGGGACGGCGAAGCCTTCTTCAACTCCGCAATGACTGCGACACCGCCTTGCGCAGCCTTTTCCAGGGCACGCCGAAACCCGCGCGGCGTGTGCTCCCGGGCCCGCTTCTCCAGTTCGCGCGCGTTCGTCCAAGCCGAAGATACACGCCGGCGCGTGGCAGCAACGATCTGGTCCAAACTGGCGGCCATAGCGGATTCCCACGATTATAAGGTAATTGTCGGAGATAGTCGTTTGGGCTGATAATGAAGCGGTGATGCTGCCTTGTTTGGCGGAGACTTCAAACCATGCCCAGGAACTGACATGCAGAACGTAGCTGACCGTTTCAAACCTGTCCGAACCTTCGCTCTCTTCCTTCTATCCTGCCTTCTATCCTGCGCTTTCGCCCTGGCGGCCCGTGCGCAGCCAGGAAGCGCGGCCTCATCCATTCCCACAGAAGCGCTCATCCAGCCGGAAGAACTGGTCCGCATCGTTCAATCTGGCAAGAGCGCGAAGCCGCTCATCCTTCAAGTCGGCTCGAACGTCCTGTACGCACAAGCCCACATTCCAGGCTGCGAGTACGCCGGCGCCGGCTCCACCGAGAGCGGACGGCAACAACTGCGCAAGCGGGTAGACGCTCTGCCTCGCAACCAACTCATTGTCCTCTATTGCGGTTGTTGTCCCTGGAGCCACTGTCCTAACGTGAATCCCGCGTACCAGGAACTCCGGGCGATGGGCTTCACCAAGGTGTGGGTGCTTTACATCGCCAGCAATTTTGGCACAGATTGGGTCGATAAAGGTTATCCAATAGCCAAGGGCGGATAGGTGGTGGAGATCGAGTGAAAAAGGCAGTATTGCTGATACTGACGGTGATAGTCGTGCTAGCGGTGGTGGCGAGGCGCGTAGGTCGAGACTGGGTCCCTGTCAAAGTCCATGGCGCGAAGCGATCCGACAACCGCCGGCTGGCGCCAGACTTTTCCCTTCCCGATATCAATGGCCAGAGGCTAAGCCTTTCCAGTTATCTAGGAAAGGTAATTCTGCTGGACTTTTGGGCTACCTGGTGCGTTCCCTGCCGTGGAGAAATTCCTCGCTTCGTCGAATTGCAGAACAAATATGGGGATCGGGGGCTGCAGATCATCGGCATTTCCCTGGACGACAGCCCGCAGCCTGTCCGCGACTTTTACCAGCAGTTCAAGATGAACTATCCCGTGGCCCTGGGCGGCGCCAAGACTGGCGATCTATACGGCGGGATTCTCGGTCTGCCCATCGGGTTCGTCATTGACCGAGACGGACGCATCTATGCGAAGCACATCGGCGCGACCGACATTTCCGTCTTTGAAAAAGAGGTGAAGGCGCTGTTGTAGAGCTGGCTTCCGGAGATGGAGCAGGGGCACAGGGGCAAGATCGTGTCCGAGAAATCAGCTTCCGCTTGCGCGTGGGCGCAGGGAGAAAAAATCTGGGCTGTTTCTGGTCGAGCGAAGGATTCTCGCAGGCTCCCCGACTGAGGCGCGGGGCTTTCCCCGCCTGATTCTGCTCCTATTCGGCGGCATCCCTAACAGCCCTGCAATTGTGCGCAACTTGGATGCTAGCCCCGCGCGGAGCGGCTCGAAAGTAACCAAGGTCGTAAGACCGAGGGGGTAGAACTAACTAACGATTAAATAAGGGCCGCTGCCGTAGAGGGGAATCTTTTGCGGCCCATTTCTCGCGGATCGTGATGACCCCCACACTTCCGCCATAACACCTTACGGCTTAGCATGTTACAAGAGAATCCGAACTCGAGCTGGAGTTTCTGGAATTTCCCCTACTAGCCTCAGTTTCGGTAAGAACGGTATCAGTCGGGCAGGTCTAAACTCTGGCGATTGGAGACCGATGCTCAGTCTGATCCCGCTGTCGTACGTCCAGCAGGTTTCTTTGCTTGTTCCCGGTTCAGGACGCGCTCCGACTTTTTCTCCAACTGGTCAGCCTGCCGCTGCGCTTTATCGGCCTTTGTGCGTGTAGTCGCCACCATGCCAACAGTCTCCCACAGGCTAGGCCGGATTCATCCCCGCGGTACATTTCAGATAGCGGGACAATTAAGGTCTCCCTTGTTTTGCAAGGCTTAGCACGCGCTCAAGGGAACCATCGTTTCCAGTGCGAATCGTAATCAGCAATTGTTTTTCGGGTCGTGGCAATGTACTCGTGCCTGAGCGCATCAGCTCAATGCCTTCGCTGGGTCTGACTCCGAAGCCCATAATCTCGAAGGGAGAAGGAACTCGATTTCGTATTTGTCTGCTAGCTATCTATAGATAGCTAGCTTAGTTCCTTGCATCTTCTTCAGATCAGGTGGCCCCGCTTCTGCCAGCAGGGCTCATATGCTCGAAGAATCCTTCGATCCCACTGGGTGACTGCACGCTAGAGAACCTTGCCCGGTTTGTCAGACAAGTTCTGGAATCGGTGTGGCAGACCCTTCGGCAGGAGCGCGAATGTACCTCACCGCCGCAGTCGATTTCAAACTCGCCTTCGAGGATGTAGAACGCTTCATCCTCACGATGGTGGATGTGTTCTGGTGCTCCGTGATGAGGCGGCACGGTGCCCTCGGTCAAGGCGTACCGTCCATCGGTGTCTGCACCAACTGCCTTATTAGGTTGAAGAGGATTCCTTGAACATTTAGGCACAAAGCTTCGCCGCGTGAACCACTTTTGGGCGGCGGCGCGGTCCAGCCTTTGGAGAATCAGGAGGTTTGAACACCAAACACACTCCTCTCATGAAGTTCTCGCCCCGTGTTGGATGAGTAGAACGGAGTTGCGGTCACTGAATCGAGCGGTCGTGCTCAGGCATCGAAAAGGAGTCATTGGAGATTCGAACCATGAAGCATCTGAAGAAGCTGGAAGAGGAAGTTTCGATGTGGCCGCACATATCGGTTCAATCACATCGCTTTGGTGGGCGGGAATTCCTTTTCGGAAAGGCAGAAGTCGGGCATGTGCACATTGGCGGCGCAGTTGATATTCCCTTCACGCGCCCAATCGGTGATGCCCTTTTGGCTGAAGCTCTTGCGGAAGAGCACCGCTGGGTTCCCAACTCGGGATGGATCACGTTCCGCATTCGCAGCGAACAGGACTTTAAGCACGCCCTTTGGCTCATGCGGCTGTCGTATTTGCGCTATCTGCTCAAGACCACAGACGAGCCGCGCAACCTGTTTGAGCAAGAAAGCGAACAACTGCGCCTCAGTTCTCGATTCAAGTCCCTGCTAGGACCCTTCGTTCCGAAAAAAGCCACAGTAGTTTCGGCTGATCCGCTCCCGGCGTAAGTGCCGTGCGGATAGGCTCAGTTCCCGAGTCATACCTCGAACCACATTCCAAGGAGATGAGCAAAAATGGCAAATATGAAAGCAATACGAATTCACAACTACGGCGGGCCCGAAGTGCTGCAGTTCGAAGATGCACCGCGCCCGACTCCCGGTTCCGGTGAATTACTCATAAGAGTCCACGCTGCCTCAGTGAACCCCATCGACTGGAAAGTCCGAGCAGGCTACATGAAGGATTACATTCCCCTTCCCCTGCCATTTATTCCGGGCTGGGACGTTTCCGGGGTTGTCGAAGCAATGGGTTCCGGCGTCACCAAATTTAAGAAGGGCGATGAAGTCTATGCCCGCCCAGATGTTGCCGCTCACGGTTACGGCGCTTACGCGGAATACGTCGTGGTGAAGGAGACAGAAACGGCGTTCAAACCAAAATCGATTGACCACGTGCATGCCGCCGCCATTCCTGTCGGGGCGGTAACGGCGTGGCGGGCGCTATTCGATACCGCTGGGCTGAAGAAAGATCAAAAGGTATTGATTCATGGCGCAGCGGGAGGGGTGGGCAGCTTCGCGGTTCAACTCGCGAAATGGAAGGGAGCGCACGTCATCGGGACAGCGTCTGCCCGAAATCAGGCGTTTCTGCGAGAATTGGGAGTGGACGAACCGATAGATTACGCCAAGACACGATTTGAGGATTTCGTGCACGACGTGGACGTTGTGCTCGATCCCATCGGGGGAGACACCCAGAAGCGTTCGTGGAAGACACTGAAGAAAGGCGGGATTCTTGTTTCGATTGTCGGCCCACCCTCGGCAGAGGAGGCCGCCAAACACGGTGTGCGGTCAGCGTTCTTATCTGCGCAGGGAGGCTCATCGCTATTGGCTGAACTTGCAAAGCTCACTGATTCGGGAAACATCAAGCCTATAGTCGAAACCGTGCTGCCGCTATCCGAAGCCCGGCACGCCCACGAACTCAACGAGACCGGACATGCACGAGGCAAGACAGTGTTGAAGGTCGCCTAATCTCAGACAACTGGTGTCGCTCCGGGTCTCTCCTGACGCACTCGGAGCGATGCCCATGTGAGGTTCCCGCACACTGCCGACCAGAAAGGCTGCCATTTTATGAGCCACATCTGCATGACCTGCGGAACCCAATATCCAACCTCATCTGAACCTCCCCGGAACTGTCCGATTTGCCAAGATGAACGGCAATACGTCGGGCCGCAGGGGCAAAAGTGGGCCTTGTTGGACGAGTTGCAGAAAACGCACCGGAACGTTCTCTTCAAAGAAGGCGAGGGGCTTTGGGGGATTCATACGGAACCGAATTTCGCAATCGGACAGCGGGCACTGCTGCTGCAAAGACTAGACGGCGGTGTTCTATGGGACTGCCTCAGCTTGATTGACGCCAACACGGTTGAGCTTGTGAAGGCACTCGGCGGCTTGTCCGCCATTGCGATTTCCCACCCGCATTACTACACCAGCATGGTCGAGTGGAGCCACGCATTTGGCGGCATCCCGATCTACCTGCACGAAGCTGACCGGGAATGGGTGCAGCATCACGATTCCGCGATGGTCTTTTGGGGTGGCGAGACGCATCGGTTGAACGACGACATCACTCTCATCCGCGTTGGCGGGCACTTCCGAGGATTTCATGTGCTCCATTGGGCATCCGGCGATGGCGGCGGCGGTGTGCTGATGACAGGCGACATGCCGCAGGTCTGCCCGGATCGAAGGTATGTCAGTTTCATGTACAGCTATCCGAATTTTATCCCGGTGGACGGGGCGACTGTGCGCGAGATCGTTCGGAAGCTTGAGCCTTACAGGTTTGCGAAACTATATGGCGCATGGCCTAAGTTCGTGGTGGAGGGCGATCCCAAAGTCGCGCTGCGGCGCTCGGCTGAGCGTTATTTACGCGCCATCGGCGACCTTAGACCTTTAGACATCGAGCATCCCTCTGCGGCATGAGCCCGATGAAAGCGTGTTTATCGCGTCTGCGATTGCGTTTCTGCGATGACTCAAGAACGCAGAGAAGTAGGTCGTCAACACTGCTCATCAGCCCACCGCCGCCAACAATGCCGTAGGTCGTAGACCAGTCAACGCGAAACGTGTCATGAGCGCCTGAGTCGTATGCGGCAACACGACCCGATACTACGACAGTATGGTCATCGTAGAAACGCGTGTGTGCGACATCCCAAGAGCACGAAAAATGTTCTCGGTGGCCAATTCGGCGAGTGACTTCTTGGTTGCCCTTTTTACGACTACACCGAGCAGGAAATAGTTCGTGTTGCTATAAATCCATTCGTCTCCGGGGACGTTATTCAACCCTCTTTGGCGAAGGACGAACTTCAAAATCTCATCCGTGGAATTGAAGTCTGACACGTTTCGACCAGAGAGAAAGATCAGGGTAAAGAAGTCTCGAAATCCGCTGGTGTGGTGAAGCATCTGCCGAAGCGTGATGACATGACCATAATCGGGAGGCTCCGGAATGTCTTTCCGCACATCGTCGTCCAGCGAAAGGAATCCCCGCTCTGCCGCCAGCACCACGGCAGCGGCGGTAAACTGCTTCGATACCGAACCCATGTAGAAAACAGACTGCGGCGAAAGCGGAACTCCAAGTTCGAGATTTGCCGAACCGTAAGCCTTGCGGTAAACAAATCCCCCTCGCTTATTACTCCAAGTGAGCATCCGGGAGAGTCTGCTTTCTCGTAAACGGAGAAGATTTGATCCACTTTTTTAGGGGCGACATCGTCCGCAATGGCTGCGGACGGAACGAGGATTCCGAGGGCAAGGACGACGACGGCAAATCGCATCAGGTGCTACTTTCGCTGAAAGTTTGTTGCGTCAAACGGTTCATAGAATAAATGGATTGACTACTACCATTCACTCGTGAGGTCATCGGCAACATCTTTTCTGTTCTGCTCGGGCTGTTGGTCAAATCAGTGCGCTTTCCCAGCGCGAGCCTACGCCACCACAGCGGAAGCTCCCTCGACTGGCTTCTTTGCCGGAGCTAGCGCGATCAATGCTAGTCCGATGACAACGAAGAAAGCCACGCCCACCAGTTCTCTGCGTGGGATCAAATTAAGAAATGCCTGCACAGCCATAAGCGCCGCGTGGGCAAAGCTCGACCATGCCGTGAATGCGATCAGGCTGCGGTTTGCCGATGGGTCACGGGCGGCCAGCAGCAAGAAAATGCCGAGCGTGGCGTATAGGCTCATCATCATCGCCAACGCGGGGTCTTGCTTAACCATCATCATCAAGGGATAACCGGCAGCCGAAAACAGCAATCCCAGCAACATCAAGACAATCTTCAACGTCCGTTCTCGACGCATAATGCCCTCCTCCTCGTTGTCACAACCAACTCGTGGGTAGCGGAGAAGCTATTGCAGCTTCGCGTACTCGGCCTTGGCTTGCTTCAGGATGGGAATGTCGGAGTCGGCGTCCAACAACGAGTCACCGAACCTTCACCCCGTATTTCTGCGTCATCGGCGGGACAATACCATTCAAGCGCAGGTACTCGACAAGCTGTCCGTAGTGGTCGGTGATATGCCAGACAGCAACGACAGAGATGCCGAGTTTGGTGTTCGGTCCGGCGTAACGACCTTCGATACGGCCGAGCGCATTGTTTGCCGTGAGCGTGGCGAGGACGCGGTTCGAGTAGTCGAAGGAGTCCTTGAGATACTTAATCAACTCGGCTTTGGTTTTCGCCGGATCGTGGCCACCCTTTTCGCAGTCTTCGGGCGGTTTCTTGCCCTCAAATTCGTTGAAGAAGGCGAACTGGGCGCAGGCGACGTGCTTCACTTGTTCCCCGAAGCTGCGGACGCCGTCGAACTTGCCGACTGCGGGGATGTAGGAATACTTGTCTTCCGGCATGGCTTCAGCGAGTCCGATAAAATTCCCTTCTGCAAACTGGAGCGTGCCGCTGACGCTTTCCGCCATGGACTTGGGAATGTCATCCGGCTGGGCGGCTTCCTTCGTTGCTGAGTTCTGTGGCGTTCCAGATTTCCCGACAGCAGAGAGGGCGATGCCACACATGACAAGAAGGGTAGCAACACGAAAAAGGCTCATTCTAGCCTCCGGTATTCTGAAAAGGATACGTGAGCCACGGAGGGAAGTCGAACGTGCGGGCTCTTAGGTCGGGTGGTTCGGAAGGGGTCGAATTTTGATCCCCCTTTTATGCGGCCTTTCGCCCCCTGTTTCGCTAGATTGGTCGCTGGCGCACGGGTATACCTTTTGAGCGGATGCGATCCCGTAGCTCCGATGGGAAAGAGATTTGAAAACGACGCTGTTCAATGGCCTATGTCTAACGAGGCTGCGCCTCAGACCGACGAGCCATGCTACTCCTAAGGCGAATAAGTCCCCAACCCGGCGTCTCCGATGCAGGCAAACGCCAACTCCTTGCGGCACCATGAACCCAGGTACTCCGCGGCATTCCGCCTCCCGTAATTCGGGAGCGGGCCCCACCCGGCAACCGCCGCCCTTGGCAACGCAGCGTCGCAGCCGCCACCCGGCCTTCGGCGGACGCGCCCTCTGGCGCACGCGAGGGTGGTTTCTTGCGCCGTTTATAAAACTTGACTCATTTACAACAACTTTTGAAGTTCAAGTCGTCTAGGGTGTCCGACCAGTCTGTCTGCCGTCGTGGGAAGTAAACCAGCCAATCACTCGGCTATCGAACTCCTGATGAGCAGCATTCAAAGCACCGCAATGGCCAGCATTCGGAACTTCCCAGAGAGTTATTTCAGCCGGGTTGTGGGCGCGTATCCGTTCGGACTGTTGAGGAGGAATGCCAAGCTACCTAACGCACTCCTAAACCGCCGGGCATTGGATAAGGTATGAGAATGTTTGGATGAATCGCGGGGCGAAGACAGCGTGCAGCGAGCCGGCAAATAGGTCAGCCCGACGGATTACTCGTTGCGGAGCGCCACCACCGGGTCCACGCGGGCCGCACGCCGGGCTGGAATGGCTGCCTGGTGCCGAAGAAGGGACTCGAACCCCCACACCCTTGCGGGTACATGGACCTGAACCATGCGCGTCTGCCAATTCCGCCACTTCGGCAAGTAACTACGGGGCAGCCTGGCAAGGCCGCCGTCGGGAAGAACAACAACATCATATTCTACCGGCGCTCCCGGCTCTGTCAAACCGGTCAAACCGCTATGACCGCTATGCGGCAAGCAGGGGCAAGCCGTGCAGCCAGTCGCCCTACAGTGTTCACCGTAGTGAACAATCTCTTCAAAGCGGGCATCCTAGAGAACGAGCGAGCGGGCATTCCGGCAGCCGCTTCTGACCCAAGGGGATGAGGTTCAATCTCGTGTCAGGGAAACTGCCATGGCGTTCGAAATTCTAAATGGAGCACTCCAAGAAACTGGCCGCCGAGACCCTCCCGCAACTGCGCCGACTGGCCCACGATCTCAGCAATTCGATCGAGACCATCATGCAGGCCTCATACCTGCTGGGCCAGAGCAAGCTTGACACCAACGGCAAGAAATGGGTTCAGATGATCGATTCGGCGGCCGAGGAGGCCGCCCGCGTCAACCGCTCCATTCGCGAAATCCTGCGCTCCTACCAGGAAAAGTCTGTAGGCCGGCGACGATCGGCCTGACCCCCAGTTTGGGCCGCAAAAAGTGCCCTGAGAATCCGGCTGATCTTAACCGGGTACTCGGTAGGCTTACTAGGTAGGTATTTCTCAGTCTTCTAACTTCGCATTCATGGTGATTTTCGCGTTCAGGACTTTGGAAACAGGGCAGCCCGACTTGGCATTTTCGGCTGCCTTGTTAAACGCTGCCGCATCCGCCTTAGGGACACGCGCGGTGACGTCAAGCTGAATCGCCGTGATCGTAAAACCTGCATCCAGCTTCTCCATGGTCAAGGTAGCAGTTGTGTTGATGCTTTCCGGCGCCAGGTTGGCATTGCCGAGCTGCGCCGAAAGAGCCATTGAGAAACAGGCCGCGTGTGCCGCCGCAATCAGCTCTTCGGGATTGGTTCCCGGTGTGTTCTCGAACCGGGTAGTGAAGGAGTACGGAGTGTTCGACAACACCTTGCTGGTCGACGAGACCGTGCCCTTGCCATCTTTCAAGCCGCCTTTCCACGCTGCACTGGCTTTTCTTTGAATGCTCACGAGCCACTTCCTCTTGCGGTTTGATTTTGCTTCTGCAACTTCGGCGTCCACCTTAGCGCACGGCGCGGGCTGGTGTCCAGCCGATGCCGGACTCCTCGGACTGCTGCCGGAAACCGCGGGCGAACTTTCGCCTCTGTCGCACGGCAGGAGGTTTCGCTGTTTTCGCGACGTACTAAATCAGAGATAGCTCAACCACCAGTTGTGGTGACGCGGCTTGAGGCGCGCGAACCACAGACATGCCGGATACAGCAGCAGGAGAATGGCGATCCAGACGGCATACGTCGTCCAAAGCGGGAAGCCGTAGTCGGGCGGGAAGAGTTTGCTCGGGCTTCCCATGGAAGGCGGCGGGATAAGGAGAAATGGCGTGACTACAGTCTTTCAATCACGTCGTAGATCCGCGGTGCGCCACGCCCTATCGAGTCTCGGTGGCAACCTGGCGGACCTCGTTTTGCCCATCCGCTAATTCGGGATGTCCTTTCGTCACTTGTGCGCGTTCCATTGCCACTACACAATCCCCGGAACTAGGAGGATTTTCATGGGTAAAGCATTGAGAACTGCCCTGAGTCTTGTGGTCAGCCTGGTGCTGCTCAGCACCTTGACGATGGCGCAGCCTGCCGGGAAGAAGGCCAACAAAGACCAGAAGGAGCACCATAGCCGGTTTGCAAAAATGGCGTTCTGGCGCCACCACAAAGATGCCGACAAAAAGTCGAAATCCCACTCGTCGAACAAACATGCTCACGCTAAGAGCGCGCAGACGAAACCGGCGTCGGCCAAGCAGGTTGTTAAGAAAGACCAAAAGCCGGAGCACGCCAGCAAGGCACCGGCTGCAAACAAAACGAAGCAGCAGAAGACGCAAGATCCCAAGACGGCTTCGTAATAGCGATAGCTTCGCAGACTCACATGGCGGCTCCAATCTGAACCGCGTCGCGGAATTTTTGTCTGCAGGCGGCAATCCGGCGGCTTAGGCGCGCGAATGTGTGCTTCGCGTCTGGCCTGTTTTCCACAACTCTGGCGACCCAAATGGGCTTCTCGACGCCATCCAGCGCTGGATGGCGGGCCGAACGTGCAACTCTCGATTTTCGTTCACTCCGTCCGACACGCAACGGACTCTCCCTTGACACGGCTGCTAGATTTAAGCGATTTCGTTCACCCAGGTGCTCACCAATGACCCGCCATGATCGTGATCTGGCCTGTGGCTGGCAGGACATCGCCGCCCAGGCCTCCCGAGAGAAAGAGCCTCAGAAACTGCCCGATTGACCAGAGAACTGGAGCGCGCTCTTGAGGAGCGCTACCACCCCCGATGCAGTGCTCCGCCTGCAAGTCCGAGCGCAAAATCAACCCTGACAAAACACAGTTAGGTGTCCAAAAAAAATTACCGAGAATTTACCATTCAGGTATATCAAACCTGTTATCGTGCGCCCTTATTTCGATGATGGCGCCCCAAATGTCGTCCGACAACCACAGACCCGTTCGCACCTGGCAGGAAATCGCTGCCGAGGCAAGTCGAGAGAGAGATCCCAAGAAGCTAATGGAGTTGACCGAGGAACTGGAGCGCGCCCTGGAAGAACGCGATGCCAAATTGAGATTTGACCGCAAGTCCGCAAGCGCTTCAGAATGAGCTGGTTTTTCCCACCTGCTATCGTTTGCTGAATTATTGTCCTTCCGCCGGCAGGTCACTGGACCAAGCATCGGCAGCGATGACCCACCTGCCACCCACCCGCTTCCACACGGTCAGGTACTTCCCATGGTCTTCTCGGCTCGATCCATCGTTCCCGGGCACGTTCATGCGATAGGTGCCAACATCCCAGGCAACCTTGTCCTGCTGTTTGATGTAGGTGACATCGAAGGCCAGTCCGCCGACACCGTGTTGCATGGGTCTCTGCAGATATTCGCGAATGGCATCGCGGCCATGCACCGCCCGGTGATGCGGGGGAAGATAAACTGCATCCTGAGCATACGCGCCTACCACCCTGTCGAGGTTTCCTTCATTCCAGTGTCGCGCCCACTCATTCCCCGTCTGGCGAATGATCGCGGCAGCATTAGCGGCTTGGGGTGGTCTTCGTGCTTTTCGGGCAGCGCGTCCCTTTGCTGTAGTCTTCATGGCGGTCCTCCACACGAAAGGGCGGATTAATTAATTCTACTGCCAGGAAGTTTGAAGTGCGGTCAGATAGGAATTGGGGGATTCGGCAGGCCGGGGACGTGGGCGGCCTGACAACCGTTCTCCTTCGGCCGCTCCCGAGACAGAGGAAACGGTGAAAACCTGTGCCGTCCCCACCCGCCTTCTGGCTTCAGCATAGGCTTAGGGGAACGCTGGCGCAATACCCGCTTATCAGTAGAAATCCGAGCAGCTCGCATAGAAGCCGCAGCACGGCCACCTCAGCTTCCAGCGATGCTCCTCTAAGAGGAAGGAACAATTCAGACAGTATTGCATCCTAGAACGTGGAGCGACAGGGGCTTGGCCAGTTAAAACCGACCCATTCTGCGGGGCAGATACGAGCTGATTCGGCTTAGGCGAATGGGGGCTTACGCGGATCGGGAGGCATCGGAACCGATTATGCCCATATTCTCGGAATCGGACAACTGATCTCTCCGCGTCCCATTTGACGCCCCTAGTGGAACATCACTGCTCCAGCAATCGGCGGCCTTCAGCCAGACTCCGAAACGGCGCCAGGCACTCAGGTACTTACCCCGGTCGACGACCGTTGTGCCATTGGGCTGCCGAATGGAAACCGCGTAGCGGCCGATTTCAACCGCCATGTCCCCGGAACTCTCCACGCGCAGGGTCTCCAGCCTGAGATCTTCGTAGCCTTGATCGGCAAACTGCTGCAAGGCTCGCTGGATGGCTTGCTTGCCCTGCACGGTCTCCCGGTTGGGAGCCATGAAGAAGCCATCCGGCGTGTACATCGCCACGCAGTGATCGTAATTGCCGGTATTGAAATTTGTACAGAAATCCTGAACCGCATCCCGGATCGTGGACCCGACGTCACTCAGAGCTGGCTGGGGGACAGGTCCGCCATAAGGGCGATACGCCATGGAGCTACCTCCTGGGGGAAGGCGAACTTCTCCGGCGCCTTTTCGCCCTTCTCGGGCGATGGCGCTCTGTAGAACGGAAAACATTCTAAACCAAAACCCCGCTTCGCCAAAGATGAAGATTTCCTGCCCCTGGCCGGCGACTCCCCTGGGGAATTGATGAAACGCCGCACCAGGTACGGATCCGGAGCGGCTAAGGTTTGGTTTCCAGCGGGTGCTTGCTCTTCTCGTAAAACTCATTTTGTAACGGAAGGCTGGTTTGGTCAGCTTTGACAGCTCGCACGGCTTTCACCAAGGCATCAATCCACGCCCTCATGCGGTATTCTCCAAGCTCGCGCGTGGCGGCTGATCCGTCTCCAGAATAATGGTTGGGAAATCGCGCGTACCACCAGATCCCGGTATAGAGGCTCGGGGGCAGGTTTTGCCGCTTCTGGTCCGCGCCGGATTCGCTGTTTGCCCGGTCCAAATGCACCAGATCGGGACGCGTAACCATCATGCCCGACGTTTCGGTTTCGCCAGCGTGCATGTCAATCGATGTCTTTTGGGGCGGACCACCCGGCGGCGGTTCGACTAGCCCGAAAATGTACGCGACATAGTCATGCGGTTTCTCTAACTGGCTCTGAGCGAAGTAGGGCAGAAGGCTCTCATTCCCGCCGTGTCCGTTTACGATGATGACTTTTTTGCAGCCATTGCGGGCCATTTCGTCCGTGGTTTCCTGCAGGAGTTGTAGCTGCAAACCCCGGCTGTAGGCAATCGTGCCGGGTTCGTGTTTGGCTTCGAAGATCTGTCCGAAGTAATACTCCGGAAAAACGATCGCGTACTCCTGCTCAGCGGCATGCAAGACAGCATAGCGAACGTCCAGCAAATCGGTGCCCAGGGGCAAGTGTGGACCATGCTTCTCCAGGATGCCGAAAGGCAACAGGCAAGTGCCTTGCGACTGGCGAATGCCTTCTCTGAAGTCCGCCGCCGTCAGCTCCTCCCAGTGAGTGGAGAGCTTGGATTGGGGCCAGGCGAGTGCCGTGCCCAGCAGAAATAGAGCAAGAAACGTGACAGGTCGACGCAGCATGAGAGTGGTTTCTCCTGAGCCGCGCATTTTAGCACCCGAAATCAGGCTCTTCCGGCGCTCGCACGCCCACACCACGCCCAGCAAGTTCAAAATACAACCTCGGTGGCCAGCGGCCGGCTAGCCGACATTACTCTAGTTACCTTACGCGGCGGGGCGAGACAGCTATCATTCAAGGAGCGGATCATCATGAAAAAACCCAGCTTCTTGATCTCTTTAACTACCGATGCCAACGACTATCAGCAGGAGCAGGCATCGGCTGCGACGCAGGCGGCACAACGACTGGGGGTCGACATTCAGATCCTCTACGCAGAAAACGATGCCATTACCCAAAGTCAGCAGTTGCTCAAGATAATTCAGTCCAGCACGGGACCGCGACCGGATGCCATCATTCTGGAGCCGGCGGGCGGAACCGCGCTGCCCCAAGTGGCGCGTGCGGCCACTGCTGCCGGCATTGGCTGGGTGGTGCTCAATCGCGACGCAGATTACATCGAAGAGCTGCGCAGAATGCAAAAGGTTCCGGTCTTCGGCATTACATCCGATCACCAGGAGATAGGCCGTATCCAGGGACGTCAGTTCGCCGCCTTGCTGCCCAAAGGCGGTTCAGTGCTCTATATCCAAGGGCCTACCGAAAGCCTGGCCGCCAAGCAGCGCACGGCCGGGCTGTGCGAGACCAAGCCGGTGGGAATCCAGGCCAAGTTGATGAAGGCACACTGGACCGAGGACAGCGCCTACAAAGCTGTTGCTTCCTGGCTGCGCCTCGCGACTTCGCAGGACGCAGTTATTGATCTGGTTGGTGCCCAGGACGACTCCATGGCGGCAGGCGCACGAAAAGCTTTTCACGATCACACCACCGGTGCCGCACGTGAACGCTGGCTCAAGCTGCCTTTTACCGGCTGCGATGGACTGCCCAAGACCGGTCAGGCGTGGGTACATAGTAAACTTCTGACGGCCACGATCATCGTTCCCCCAAATGCGGGGCAGGCGATGGAGATGCTGGTCCATGCATTGCGTGGCGGGCCTATGCCGCGCGAACGCTCTCTGACGGTGCCAAACTCTTACCCGCCAATCGAATTCCTCGCCGCCACGCAGAAGGACAAATCGCACGCCCTGGGTATTTGAAGGTTTCCTATGCCTGGGACCATCCCGACCTTACGGTAGAACTCTGATCGTGAACATGTAGAGAACCGCGGGGTGAGTTCCGGCTTCCGCACCGGTACAGCAACGACCTTATGGAAGCTGAATGGAGCCGCTCCTAAGCTTGATCTGAGTTTTTGAATGGTGGGGAGCCGATATGAGATCCATCAGCCCAAGCCTAGTAGCTGTATTGGCCCTGCTTTTAGGTGTCGCGGGTTCCAGCCGGACAAACACTGTCGGTTGCAAGGACAACGTGAAGAAAGCCCTGGAGCAGGTTGTTCTGAAGGACGTGACCGTCGATGAGGACCGCGACAAGAACACCATCACGCTGGGCGGCAAAGTACATTCGGAAAACGCCAAGCAGCAGGCCGCCGAACTAGCCCAAGCAGCTGCCGGCAATCGCATCCTTGCCAACGAAATCAGCGTGGAACCGGTGGGAGCAGAATCGCAATCCAGGAGCATCGCTTCCAACCAGGATGCGGCTATCGAGAAGGATTCCATAGCCGCCTTGGCCGCCACGGGACTCGATAAGGAGCACATTCGGTTCAAGGCTAAAAATGGTGCGCTCACCCTGAGAGGTTCGGTGAAGAATCCGCGCGAACGCCAGGAAGCCTAGCAGACGCGGCCAATGTTGCTAACGTGCAGCAAGTGCTGAATGAGATTGAGGTGAACCGGTAGCAGGCTCAGCCCGTCGCGTGCGCCCTTTTAGTTCGCGGGTCTGTAGCCCTTTGTTTCTTGTCATTCCGAGGCGGCTTTAGCCGCCGAGGAATCCGGATTTTCCCTGCATACCGGAGCGGTCCTTACGAAATCGCACAGCGTCAGTTCCAGTCCGCCGAATTCGGGATGGTCGTTATGTCCAACCGTAAAAGCAATATCGAGCATATCGCCGGGAAGTAGTTGCTCTTTCCGGGCACGCTCCGCTAAGCGCCAGCCGAGCGCATCGTAGGTGACCGAATGTCGCCAATTAGAGTTCCCCGTTCTCTGTTCTCGGTTCTCAGAACAATTCAATTTCAGCTTTATGTGCTTCTCTTTCATGATGCGGGGCGGCTGCAGCAAGCGAACGGAACGTGCAGCGAAAACCGGCTCGGGATTTCCCATCCCGAACGGTTCGAGACGGCGCAGCGCGTCCAATAGCTCAGGCGTAACTTGAGCCAGCGAAATCCGGGCATCTAAATCAAGCATCGGCTCAAAATCTGCCAACGTCAGGTGCTCTCGCGCATAATTTTCCAGATGACAACGCAAGTCCGGAATTCGTTCGGCCGGCAGCGCGAAGCCTACGGCATGAGCATGGCCTCCGTATCTGTCGAACAGATCAGCGCACGACTCGAGCGCGTTGAGCAGGTGGAAGGCATGAATCGAACGCCCGGAACCGTGAGCCTCATCCCCTTCACGCGAGACTACCAGCGTCGGCCGGCCATAGCGTTCCACCACTCGCGCAGCTGTAATTCCGATCACCCCGCGGTGCCAGTCATCGCCGTCCACCACGATACAAAATGACTCACGCAGCGCTGGATCTTCCTGGAAACGCTTCTCAACCTCTTCGAGGATGCGGAGTTCTTCTTCCTGGCGTTCGCCATTGAGCTGATTCAGGCGGGCCGCAATTTCGCGGGCTCGGGTCGCATCCTTCACGCTGAAAAGCTCTACGACGTCGCGAGCAACATCCATGCGTCCGGCGGCATTCAGTCGCGGCGCGATGCGAAATCCCACTTCCCCCGAGGTGAGTGCGCGCCCCGTACCCAGTTCCGCGACCTCCAGCAGCGCTTTCAGTCCGGGACTCACGGGGGCACGCAAGGCGTCTAATCCCAGCTTGGCGAACACTCGGTTCTCGCCAGTCAGGGGCACAGCATCGGCGATCGTGGCGATGGCGACCACCTTCATGAAAGACATCAGCAGACGAGACTGATCAGGCCGGTCAAGCAATTTCTCCATGAGCGCCTGCGCCACCTTGAAAGCTACGCCGCATCCGCACAGCGCCTTACAGGGATAGCCGCATCCTGGCTGGTTGGGATTTAAAACCGCGAGCGCCGATGGTAGGCCATCGTGGCCCGGCAAGTGGTGGTCGGTGACGATCAGATCAACGCCTAAGCGCCGGGCCGTATCCGCCGCTCGAAACGCCCGAATGCCGGTATCCACCGAGATGATCAGCCGCACTCCAGAAGCCGCGGCCCGCTCAATGACGTCGTCCTTCATGCCGTAGCCTTCGCGGATACGGTGCGGGACGTGGAAGTCAGCCGAGCCGCCGCAGAGTTCAATAGCGGTCTTAAGGATTACGATCGCCGTGGTTCCGTCGACGTCATAATCGCCATAGATGAGGATGCCTTCTTTGCGGGCAATGGCCGCTGCCAGGCGATCCACCGCCACCTGCATGCCGGTCATGGCATAAGGCGAATGCAGGCACAGGAGCGAAGGCGCAAGAAAATTCCCCGCAGCCTCCGGATCGGTGATGTCACGGGTCAGCAGCAGTCGGGCCACGATGGATGCAAGTTCGCCCTTGAGCCGCAGAGCGGAATTTGCGTTCAGCGCTTGCGCAAGATTTTGGATCTCAGTGGATTCAGCGGAAAGCAAATTCCAGCGCACGGCTAGTGTTCATCATCCTGATCGGATTCGTCGATGGGAATGCCGCCAAAGTCTTCCGAAAGTTCAAGCAGGCGCTGGTAGCGGTCGTACCACTGGGTGTTGGTTTCGTACAGCATCACCGAGCCTTGATAAGGCCAACCGAGCTGCACAAAACCCGTCTTGCCGATGTAGGCGCGCAGCCAGCGGGCATCTTCGAGATCTTCGTCGTTGGTGAACTGGGCGTTGCTCAGACGCTTCATCAGATCATCCAGTTCATCACGCTGCAACACCCAATCATGCATGGTCAGGAATGGAGCGCCTGAATCCTTGGCCAGTTCGACAAACTTCTTCCAACCATCGGAGTCGTCATCCGAGTCCCACGAAATGCACTGCACCTCTTCGTAATTGACGAAGCCGTGAAAACGGCGCATGCCGTGGCCCTCGATGAAAGCCACCATGTCGTCTTTAAGCCCGGTCAGATCATCGGAAGGCATTTTGTACTCGGTCAACCCTGCATTGTATGCCTTTTCGGGACGGAGCGACACGCAGCGACTAGGTGCGGGCCGCGCAGGACACGCGCAGGACCTCAGAATTCATCGTCCGGCGACGAAATTCTCCTCATCGGATCAAGTGCGTCCGGGCGCTGACCGCTCAGCGCTGAATCCTTGCTGTGCTAGACTATAGGTTTCACAAGCGCAATCTGATCCGCCCTATGCTTCTGTCGAAAGAATATGTGGGCTATCTGGCCCGCGAAGTCAGCAAAAAACTTATTTCCGGCGAGTTCATTGAGACCAAGAATCCGGCTGCGGTAACCGAGCGCGTGCACGCCGCCATGCTGGAGGAGTTTGCCCTGGAAGATCGCATCAATGACGAAGTCCGCGTCATCCTGGAAGCGTATTCCGAAGAGATGCGCAAGACCGGGGCCAATTACCAGGAAATGTTCAAGAAAGTAAAAAACGAGCTGGTACGCAAGTACAAGGCGGTGCTGTGAGGGTCAATCGTGACAAAGTTAACAAGGTGGCGCATGTAGTCACGGACGCTCTTGCCGAAATGAATGAAGTGGACTTTCTCGAGGACAGGAATACCATTCGCCTCGAAGTTCGCCGCCTGATGGAGGAACTGCTCAACCAGGAAGCCAAGATCGACGCCGCCGCCCGCCAGAAAATCGAAAGCCAGAAACGCACCATCCTCGAAGGCAGCCAGGAGTGGGACATCCTGTACCGCAAGTACTACAACGAGGAAGTCAAGAAGCTTGGCATCTAGATGGTGGGCAGTCCCGGCGGCTATCAGCGTCAGCAAAGCGAAGCCGATTGCGCAAATGCCAAGCGGCAAGTCGCGAAGGCGCATCCGCGGCTAAAAGCCGGCTAATTTTAGCGACCTCAGCGGCAGGGCTGAAAGGACCAACCGACCGCGACGGAGGAGTTTATCCGCCCGCTTGGACCCGCGCATTGCCCAGCGGACGCGCCCTCGGCCCTGGAAAAACTGGATGCCATTGCCGGGATTGATCGCCCTGTATTGAAGAAATTAATGATGGCGCGCAGCAACGAAATTTCGGCCCGAATCAAGCAAGCAGCCCGAGAAGCCGGCTTCGAGCTGGCAGGCGTCGCTGGTGTTGGTGACTTCCCGGAGCTGGACCGCTTCCCCGATTGGATCGCCGCCGGTCGCGCTGGAGAAATGAAGTACATGGAAGCGCGTGATGAAGCGGGAAGGCTAAAGCGCGCTTCTCTGCATCATGTCTCGCCCTGGGCGCGCAGTGTCATAGTCTGCGCCGTGAACTACAACACCGCTCAGCCCTATTCCACGCAAGTCCGCGACCCCAAGTGCGGCTGGATCTCCCGTTACGCATGGAGTCACGAGGATTACCACGAAGCGGTCATGAAAAAGTTGCGGTTTGTGGAGCAGAAACTGCATGAGATTGTTAGTAGAGAGCGCCGAGTACCGAGTCCACGGAACAGACGGGACCTGCAAACCCGCTGCTACGTGGACACGGGACCGGTTGTAGAACGCGTCTACGCCAAGTATGCGGGAATCGGCTGGATGGCAAAGAACACCTGTATTCTCAATCAGCGGTTGGGCTCATGGCTTTTCTTGGGCGTGATTCTGACCTCGCTGAAACTCGCGCCCGACCTTCCCGCGCCTGATCGCTGCGGCACCTGCACGCGCTGTATCCAGGCGTGTCCAACGGATGCGCTGATCACACCTTACCAACTCGATTCCAACAGGTGCATTTCCTATCTGACCATCGAGAAGCGGGGCGGGATTCGAGAAGAGATGCGCCAGGGCATGGGCCACCATATCTTCGGCTGCGACATCTGCCAGGATGTCTGCCCCTGGAATCGCAAAGCCCCGGCGACCGACGCGCCAGAATTTCAGCCCAGACCGGAACTCGTGAATCCTGCGCTGGACTGGCTGGCCAACATGACCGCCGAGGAATTTCGCCAGATCTTCCGCGGATCACCTGTACGCCGGGCTAAGCTATCAGGCCTGCGGCGCAATGCCGTCATCGCGATGAGCAACAGTAGAGAGCGAAGATATGTCCCCCTGCTCGAACGGCTTGCCTCCGATGACGATCGCGTAGTCGCCGAAACCGCAGCTTGGGCCCTCAAGAAATTGAAACATTCTTAGCCGGTGACTCTTAGAGGAATTTGGTAATCGAGTAGTTGAGTAATTTGGCGAATTAACCAATGACCCGATCCGTTCTCGCAACGAACACTGTGAGGAACCCAGCTTTACTCATTTACCAAGTTATTTGTTATAGGTACAACATTTATGAAATGCCTGTTACGGCAAAAGCTCCGAGCCCGCCCTGGCTCTTGCTGGTGTTCAGTCTTCCGTCGCAGCGTCAGTCCCCGGCCGAGGACGCGCGCTCCAGGTGCGGTTGCCATATTCTTGATTTACGCCGCGGCGTTGTCGATTTCTTCCACAGCCCGTTTTATCCGAAGCCTTGTGGAACAAACATATCGAAGGGGATAATTTCAGGATGAGCCGTTCGGGTCATCGGCAAATAAAGGCCAAAAGTTCAACTGGCCGCGGCTTTGAGAGCGAGGATGCCATCGTGACCGTCGGGGCCTACCGGCCGCTGGACGATTGCCTGCGCATTGCCCCTCACCGAATTAGTCGGCTGGATTCACAATGACTATGGACTCTCCGAACTGGACACTTACGAACTGCTGTCGAAAGTCGCGAGGATCCATCTCAACGAGATGGTCGACCCGAATTACGTGATTGTGGCCTCGATCGAGAAAAAATATTTGCCGCCAAGAAAGGAATAGGGCTGTCGTGCTGAGCCGAGCTTGTGCTCGCTGCGCGAGCCCAGGCGGAGTGGAAGTTCGGCAAGCAGGTAGCGATCCTTCGACTCGGGCTGAAGCCCTCGCTCGGGATGACAGCTCTTACAGGGAGCGAGCGACAAAGCACCAGCATGAAATTCGAATTCCTCGTCCAAACCTACGAAACCGAGCGTATCAAGGTCCTCAGCGTCTGGAGCGAATTCCGCGACGAAGATCTCCCGATCCGTCCGCGCCTGGGTGACCCCAGAGGCCGCAGTGTCCACGAGCAGATGGTGCACCAGTGCGTGTCCGAAGACCTGTGGTTCCGCAACATGCTCGGGATCGACATAGGCGCTCCACCTCTGCCCAAACAGGAGACTCGCCTGGAGTTCATCAAACGTTATGCCGAAGACAGCGAAAAGCGGCTGGCTGCGTTGCGGCAAAAACCAGAATCTTGGTGGGAAGAGCCAAGCAAGTTTTTTGACGTCGAGCGCTCTCGGGCCTGGGTAATGACTCGCCGCCTGACCCACACCTCACACCATCGCGGCCAACAAATGGCGATGCTCCGCATGTTGGGCCGCGATGTGCACAGCAACTACGGTCCAACGGCCGACACCGGCGGGTTGGCGCAAAACCAGGCGCCCACGATTTACGCCTATCCCAACATTGCGGCCTTGCTCCAGGAAGAGGCATCCGGCGGGAAGAAGGCTCCTCTCCCGGGCGCAGCCGGCAAGCCCGTCAGCGAGCGTCCCCCCACAAAATAAGCAGGAGTGACTTTTGGACTAGAACCTTCGAGTAGCTCCTTTCTTGACACGGCTTTGCCAACCGGCGAAACTCCGAAGGACAACCCTAGGAAACAAGTGTCTTCAGAGTCTCCCATGGACCGCTACTCCATCATGGATGCAACTTCGCAGCAAGGTACTCGTATGCCTCAGGTCGGCCCTCCCGGGCAGCACATAAATTGGCAACCGCCTAAGCACGAATTGCGTTTTCCAGGGGAAGATGGCGGCCAGTCGCTGGCAGCTTGGGCGCGCCGCGATCTGGAAGCCGCTCTTCAGTTGCTCGCTGACCGCGCGCAATACATCACCGGGGCTTCCGGCGCCGCCATCGCCCTGCGTGACGGCGAGCACATCATCTGTCGTGCCAGTGCTGGACCTTCTGCGCCGGAAGTTGGCTCTTTCCTGGAAGCGAGCTCGGGATTGTCGGGCGAAAGCGTACGTACCCGGAGAGTAATGCTCTGCGACGACGCCGACCACGATCCGCGTGTCAACCGGGAAAGCTGCCGTCAAATGGGTATCGCTTGTTTCGTGGTAATGCCGGTCGTTCGCGACAACGAGGTAGTGGGGATCTTTGAACTCTTTGGAGACACACCGCACCTCTTCAAGGAACGCGACATCGTGGCCGTCAAGCGCATGGGGGAGATGGTTAATACTGCCTTGGATCAGGTGGATCATCCCCGGCGGAAGTCAGTTTTGCCGGGACCCGCAGCTCAGGCGCCAGTCCTGTCGCCAACCCCGCAAGCGGAAGAGGAAGAGGACGTCTTGTGCATAGACGAAGACCCGGTTCCTCGAGAGCGCCAACCCGCAGCGAGATCGTTGCCGGCACCCGCAGTCTCAAGAGCCCTGGGTGAAACCGTCCGGTCAATTCCCGTATCGAGCCCGATCCACGTTCAAAAACCTTTACAGCGTTCGAACTCTGTCCACACCTGTGCATCTTGCGGATTTCCAGTCTCCCACGGACGTACCCTCTGCTTGGACTGTGAGGTTGTGCCGGAAAACCAATTCGGTGCTTCACCGGCGGGAGGCGTCCCCGGCTTCCTAACCGGCTTGGGCGGCGAATCAGAGCAAGAGTCTGGGGTTCTAGCGTGGATTCGTAATCACAAGTACCTATTGGGCACTATCGCCGTCGTGGCGAGCACTCTGGCTATCCTGATATTTCGCTAGTTTTCTGCCCGTAAATCCCGTAATTCCTTGACAAAACCAGAGTGCCTGCATAAAGATTGGGCGTCTGCTCCACTAAGGGATTTAAGGTACCCAGGTATGAAGAATGTTTATGAGGTGTTAAGGCAGAAAGAACTTGAGTTGGCGCGTCTGGAGAAGGAAGTGGAAGCCTTGCGAGTGGCTGCACCTCTGCTTTCAGAAGAGAAGGAAAGCACGTCCGAACCGACCGGCAGCAAGCCTACCCTGACTACGGCTGTGCCGGCCCAACAGCCCATTCGTATTCCGCAGACTGCGATGAGCCCTGCTGCGGCGACCCAGACGGCAAGGGCCGCGGGTTGGGAAGACACCGCCAAGCGCTGGCCCTAACTTCCGGCGGCCAGGCGGATTACAGCTGTAGACCTTAGCTGGGGCGCCGAGGGTTCTTTGGAAACTCAGCCCGGGATGGTTCCCGGGCTGATGTGTCTTGCCTGAAGGATACCGTGACCGGGAATGCCACTCCGCAATCGACCACTATGAGTCAGCCGGCCGCTCCATTTCCCAACGTGGATCCAGCGCACCAGCGCCACTTTTACCGCTACCCCGTCGCGGTCCCGGTGGATGTGGTCGTGCTGCGCTCCGGCGTACCTGAGGCCATCCCCGGTCGTACGCTGGATGCAGGCGAAGGTGGAATAGGCCTTGTCCTGGCCGGTGAGCTTCAGCCGGCGGAGACGGTGCGCGTCGCCTTTAAGCTACCCACCGGGAGCGAGCCGGTACAGGCGAAGGCCGTGGTTCGGCACTATGGACCGATTCGCTGCGGTCTGCAGTTCCTGGCCATGGCGCCCCAGCAGCAGACCGTCCTGCATTCCTGGCTCAGCCTGACCGCGAAGGCCAACGGTCATCCCCCGACAACCGGAGCTGCCACAACTGGCGTCGCCCCGCAGCGTAACGTTCCTCTTCAACCGGGACGCGCGATCCGAGCCGGGTGGCTGCAACTCCATCTTAATCGTCGAAACGTGCTGCTGGCTGCGCTTGGGCTCGTGTTCGCAACCGTAGCTCTGGCATCGTGGTGGCACAACGGCTGGAACGATCTTGAGCGGAACACGGCTACCGCTTCCGCCAGCACAGCGCGTCCGCTAGCTTACGTTCCCGGAATTGTGATGGAGCAGCGCGTGCTCCACAAGGTTGACCCTGTGTACCCTCCCGAGGCGGAAAGAATGAAGTTGCAGGGAGTGGTGGTATTGCAGGCGGTAATCGGCACCGACGGCATGGTGAAGGACGTGCACCCGATCAGCGGCTCGCAAGTGTTGGGTCGCTCTGCCAGCGATGCAGTGCGCTGGTGGCGCTTCCAGCCCTACCAACTCGATGGCCAACCTGTGCCCGTGCAGACTACCATCGAGGTCGAGTTCCGCCTGAATTAGGCTCTTGGGTGTAGGCTCTCGGCTCCCGATCTCAGACTCCTAAAGATAGCGTTACCTGGTGCTACCTGATGATGCTACCTTAACGCCTGAAAAACGCCTCGCCTGAAGACGCCTGACAGACGCCTGAAGACGCCTTGACACCTGAGGAGCGGCGCAGTAGAGTAAGTTCCCGCTCAAGGGTACTCACCGGAAAGGCAGTGCCACTAGGTGATGCCCAGAAACATTCTCTAACGCGGAGCTCTGATGCTTGGAGTCTCAGCGCCACTGGTTAGGCCCCTCAATTCCATAGTCGGTTCGGCAGCCAAAATTGCGGGCGGTATTCCGCAGACCTTCTGGCCGGAAACCCTCGAGCTGAAAGGAGGCCGTCCATGAAAAGCGGACGATATGTTTATCTCGGCGCAGTCCTGGCTGCGCTGGTCATCGGCCTCGGGCTCTGGAACCCCCTGCACGTCAAGGCCAATCCTGATCCTGCACCCAGGTTCGTGGTTGATCCTTTCTGGCCGCAAATCCTGCCGGCTCCGGTCGGCTACAACCTCTACACTTGGCCGACCCCGACGGCGGGAGATAACGTCGCCCATCAATGGGTGACCGGTGAAGTGGCGGGAAGCTGCACGGATGCAGCGGGCAACGTTTACACCTTCAATCGGGGTTGGGAAGTAGGGGTAAGCGTAGGCGGCGTCCTGCAAGGAAATCAGTCGGGGGCCATTGTGGGGCAGGACGCCATCGCATCGTCAATGCCGTCGCCGCCCGTCGTGGAGTACGACGCAGACGGCAAGGTGATCACCGGTTTTGGCAACCCCATGCTCATCCAAACCGGAACCAACTATGGAGGTTCTGCCTACCTGCCACATGGCGCGCATGGTTGCTTTGTGGATTACCAGGGCAACCTCTGGGTCGGCGGCAACGGTGATGGCGTGATTCAGAAGTACAACCCAGCCACGGCGGCCTCCCAGGGCGCGGCCGCGACCTGGTCAGTCGAGATCGGGCAGAAGGGCGTCTGCGACGGAAATCCATCGAGCGCCGTCATTAATCCCACCTGCGGCGAAGCCAACAGTCTCAACACTAGTCACACCCTGCTTAACGAACCCCCGGATATGAGCGTCGATCCTGACGTCGGACCGGTCTCGGGTACCAGGGGTGACGTCTACATCGCGGACGGCTACGGCAATCACCGCATTGTCGTCTTTGGCACCAGCGACGGAGGCATGACCTACCACTACGTGGGCCAGTGGGGCCAGGACTGCATGCACAACGAGAGCCCCGATGGCTCCAATCCTTGCCCGGGCGGTACCTTCGGACATTCCGGTGGCGGCCACCCGCACTGCGTGGTGCTGGGCAACGACGGCCTGGTTTATGTCTGCGATCGCCCCAACAATCGCATCCAGGCCTTCAAGAAAAGTTGCGCTAAACCCTCGGTCAACGGATCGCAACCTCTGTGCGACCCGGAGCGCATCATCTATGTCAACAACTTTCCCGGTGCGTCGACGGCCAAACGCAATGCGATTCTCAAGGCCGGCACACGCGCCTGTGACATCGACTTCTGGCCCACCCGGGACACCGTCGCCAGCGGTAGCCCGATGCCCCAGAAATACGTCGTCGATGTCGACCTCGGTAACGACAACACTTGGATCATCGACAAGGCCAGTGGCATCACGGTTGGCGCCCTCGGGCGTTGTGGTTTGGCGCCATGTCCCGGCCACAATGCCGGCGAGTTTGCCTTCGGGCACACCACGAACGTGGATCCCAAAGGCAATATCTACGTTGCGGAAACGATCACCGGTCGGCGCATCCAGAAATTCGTAAGAATGCCGTGATGAAGAGCGCAGGCCACTGACCGCGTTCCGACTGCTGCGGCGGCAGCGGCAGTTATGTTCTCGGCCGCCGCTGCCGACGTTAAAAGGGTTGCATGCTCAGCCGTTGGCTCAGATTCGCTGCCGCGACGACCGTCGGCGTTGCGCTCGCGTCCCCGTTTGTCGTGGCTCATGATCTGCCCACGAACACGGTGATGAACGCCTTTGTGAAGATCGAACCAGAGCAGGCGCACCTGGTGGTCCGGGTTCCGTTGGATTTGCTGCGCGGCGCGTCGTTCCCGATGAAAGGGCCTCAATATGATCTGGCCGCGGCGGGACCGGCAATGCAGGCAGCCCTAAAAGGCTTAGCGGACGGTCTGCCCCTTTGGGAAAACGGGCAACGCCTGATGCCGTCGAGTTCCAACGGCCGTCTTTCTCTGCCCTCGGACCGTTCTTTTGAAGACTACGATCGCGCGCTAGAGAGTGCCAACCGATCCACTGACCCTACGATCGCGATTTACTATGCTCAGGGCTTTGTGGATGCTCATTTCATTTATCCCATTTCATCCCCGGATTCGGTATTCAAGATTCAAACTCAGGTAGCGGAAGATCTGGGAAGTCTCACGAAGCTGACGATCCGCTACCTGCCGACGGGCGAATCCAGCCGCGTGATGATGATCGCCGGGGGTTCAGGGCCGGTTGCGCTGAACCCGGCGTGGTATCAGGCGGGCAGTGGCTTTGTCATGCTCGGTGTCGAGCATATTCTGAGTGGCATTGACCACTTGCTGTTCCTGTTCTGTCTGGTCATTCCATTCCACCGCCTGCGGGGCCTCATTTCTGTGATCACCGCTTTCACCCTCGCGCATTCGATCACGTTGATCGGTGCGGCGTATCATCTGGCGCCGCAAGGAGTATGGTTTCCGCCGTTCGTAGAAACCGCGATTGCAGCATCGATCGTCTACATGGGCTTGGAGAACATCGTGGGTGCGGACCTGCGCCACCGCTGGCTTATCACCGGGATGTTCGGACTCGTACACGGCTTCGGCTTTTCCTACGCCCTCGAGCAGCAGTTGCAGTTCGCCGGCTCGCACCTGCTGGTGTCGCTGTTCTCGTTCAACCTCGGCATTGAGATTGGGCAGGCCGTGGTGCTGGCGCTGATGCTTCCTGCCCTGGCATTGTCACGGCGCGTGGTACCGGAACGGACGGGAGCGATCATCCTCTCCGCAGTTGTGGCTCATACCGGCTGGCACTGGATGATGGAGCGCTGGCAAGTGCTGCGGCAAGCACCCTGGCCCCAATTGGACGCCGCGGATCTGGTGATTTTGGCACGATGGGTAGTTGGACTGTTGCTCGTGTTCGGCGCTGCTCATGTGTTCGCCAAGTGGGCGGAACGCAGGTTCCCGGAACGCGTCGAACTGCCGGAACGGCAGATGGGACACTCGGAACGGGCGGCATGAACCAGAGGCGGTCTCAAAACAGACGTTCACCCATTCCGCTGGCGCCATTCCTGACTCGCTGCGGCGTTCCTGAAAGCCAGGCCCTCCGCACTGCTGGTTGGGCGCCTTTGACGGGCATTTGTGCCTTTTCTTGCGCATAAACGAACGGAACCACCAGCAACATGCACCGATTACGACGGGTCAAACCTCCTGACCTCATGAAGGAGGTCTGAAGGTAGGCTTCATACTTGCATATTTATTTGCCTGAAAGATCACAGAGCTGAAAAGGGCTTGGAATGCAATTGCGCAGCGTCATTTCGGCGAAACGCGCTGCTTGCGCAGCCCGTGCAAGACCATGCCGCCGCTCACCGCAAAACAACCTATCGCAATCAGCGCGATCACTTCCGCAATTCCTCCGCGAACGCGGAGAACGTCGCCGAAGAAAGCCACGATGGCGCAAATAGTACCCAGGACGTTGAGCCAGGTGGGCGCCTGCACACCGGGAAAACCACGATAGCGAAAACGAAGTTGGAGCATGAGCGCGACCAGGCCTATAGCCGCGACTACCACCACTGCGGCAGGACTAAGAAAATTTGCGCGACTGGTGAAGATGACGACAACAGCCAGCACGCCAATCAGCAGGCCAGAGAGGATGACATTCCAGCGACGTTCTTTGGTTCGGGGTGCGGGCAAGGTTCCTCGCAAAGCAGCGCTGCTATTGTAGACGGAGCCGGGCGTAGACGGAAGAAATACCCAGCGAATAACCTGGTTATTTGCCGCTCGCTTCCAAGGCTTGCTCCAGCGCACGCCGGGTGAAAACCGTCGCCAAATGGCGGCGGTACTCGGCCGAGGCATAATAATCGCTCAACACTTCGACTCCTTCGGCGGCGTGCGCGGCGGCTTCTGCGATCACCCCCAGCGGTTTGCCACGCAACGCGTTTTCAACTGCCGTGGCGCGGTACGCGATATGCCCGACGCCGGTAATGCTTATGGCGGCGCTGTCGATCCTGGTGCCCGCTTTCTTTATGCGCACCGCGACTCCCACCACCGCATAGCCGGAAGCCGGATGGTGAAACTTCTTGTAAGCGACGCTCGCGCCTTCCGTGCGGGGGACCCGGACCTCGGTGATAATCTCGTCGGGACGAAGTTCCGTGGTGAACATGCCGGTGAAGAACTTGGTTGCCGGGAGGCTACGTTCACCGCTGCGGCTTACGGCCATGATCTCGGCATCGAGTGCCAGAACGGCCGCAGGATAGTCGGCGGCGGGGTGGGCAGCGGCCAGCGATCCCCCGATGGTACCCCGATTGCGCACCTGGACGTCTCCAATCTGCGAGGCAGCCTGCGCCAGCAGCGGACAGGCAACATGAAGGATCTTGGACGAGGCGACGTCGGCGTGAGGCGTCATCGCGCCGATAACAATGCGGTCACCCGATTCGCGAATGTGATTCAGCCCGGCGATACGTCCAAGGTCAACCACGACAGATGGAGCGGCCAGGCGTAATTTCATAGCGGGCAGCAGGCTGTGTCCGCCGGCGAGTATTTTGGCGTCTTGGCGCGAGGCCAGCAGATCGAGAGCTTCGCTGAGAGTGCGGGGAGATTCGTAATCGAAATTGGCCGGAATCATGCCTTACTCCTGGCTGCCTTCTCGGAAACCGAGATCCCTCGCTTCGCTCGGGATGACGACGGCGTGTCATTGGGTTGTGGTTCGAGTTGTGCAGACGCTTGCGCCTGTTGCATGGCCCTCCAGACGCGCTCGGGTTTCAGTGGCATGTCAATGTGCTTGACTCCGAGCCCCGAGAGAGCATCGCACACCGCGTTCACCACACAAGGCGTAGAGGCAATCGTGCCTGCTTCGCCGACTCCCTTCACTCCCATCGGATTTACGGGTGTGGGCGTGACCGTGCGATCGAGCGTGAACTCGGGCAGGAGATGTGCCTTGGGTAGGGCGTAATCCATCATTGTGCCGTTCACGATTTGGCCCTCCTCGTTGTAGATCAGCTCTTCCCACATGGCCTGGCCCATGCCCTGAGCGATCCCGCCATGAATCTGGCCGTCCACCAGCATGGGGTTGATTACGTTTCCGCAATCGTCCACCGCCACGTATTTGTCGATCTTGACTTCGCCTGTTTCCCCATCCACTTCCACCGATGCAATGTGGGCTCCGAAGGGGAAGGTGAAATTCGATGGTTCGAAGAAGTGGGTGGCCTCCAATCCTGGCTCGAACCCAGCAGGAATATTGCGAGCTGTGTAGGCCGCCATAACCAGTTCGCCGAAAGAAATAGACTTCTTGCTGCCTTTCCCGCTCAGACGTCCGCGTCCGAAACTGATGTCGGCCGGCTTGGCGCCTAGCAGATGAGCGGCAAGCCTCGCCATCTTCGTTTTGAGCTTCTGTGTGGCCAGATAAGCTGCCGTACCCCCCACTGCCGTGGCTCGACTGCCAAACGTGCCAATGCCGTAGGGAACGGCCAGCGTGTCGCCGTGTACAACATTCACATCCTCGGGATGGATTCCGAGTTCGTCGGCAATAAGTTGGGCAAAAGTGGTCTCTTGGCCCTGACCATGAGGTGAGGCGCCGGTCAGCACCGTGACCTTACCGGTGGGCTCGATGCGCACCGTGCCACTTTCCCACCCCCCGGCGGGCGTGGCGGCGGAGGGGCCAATGGCACAAATTTCGACATAAGTCGAAACGCCAACTCCGTAATACTTGCCGTTCTTCCAGCCGCTTTTCTGGCGGCGTCGCAGGCTGTCGTAGCCCGACAACCGCAAAGCGCGCTTGATGCTCTCCTGGTACTTGGCCGAGTCGTACACGAGGCCCGTAACCGTGGTGAACGGAAATTCCTTGGCTTGGGGGAAATTCTTTATGCGGAGTTCGACCGGATCCATGCCGAGTTCGTGGGCGGCAACGTCCATGATGCGCTCAATGTTGTAGGTGGCCTCGGGGCGTCCCGCGCCGCGATAGGCGTCGGTAGACATCTTGTTGGTGAACACGCCCTGAATTTCAATGTCGATCGCCGGGATTTTGTAGCAGCCCGCCTGCATCAGCGCCGTCAGTTGCGGTATCAGGGGCGTGAGGAGCTGATGGTACGCGCCCATGTCGGCCAATATGCGGACTCTAAGGCCAAGAATCCTGCCATCCTTTTTGAGGGCGAGTTCGAGATCGTTGATGGTGTCGCGGCCGTGAATCGTGGAAGTGATGTTCTCGCGGCGGGTTTCGGCCCACTTGATCGGGCGCCCAAGCTTCATGGCCAGCCATGGCACCAGACCCTCTTCCGCGTAGACATTCAACTTGCTGCCGAATCCGCCGCCCACTTCGGGAGCAATGACACGGACGGCAGTCTCCGGCAGGCCGACCATCACTGAAATCTGCGTCCGGAGAAGATGTGGTATCTGCGTGGCGGACCAGACCGTCAACCGATTTTCGCCGGGCAAGTATTCGCCAAGCACCGCTCGGGGCTCCATCGCGACAGGAGCGAGTCGCTGGTTGATCACGCGTTGCTTCACGACGCGATCAGCCTTCTTGAAGGCCGATTGAATGTCACCATTCTTCAGGGCGTGTGTGAACGCACGATTGGTACGGAACTGCTGGTGAATGACCGGGCTGTCTTTCTCGAGCGCCTTCTCCATGTTGACGACAACCGGTAGCGGCTCGTAATCCACTTCGATCGCCTCGGCAGCGTCACGCGCGGTGTAGAGATTCTCGGCCACGACGGCGGCTACGGGCTCGCCCACATAGCGGACTCGCTCCGTGGCCAGAACCGGATGCGGCGGCAGGTTCAGTCCGGGCATCTGAATGGCACATGGGACCATTCCTAGGCCCGTCAAATCGTGCGCAGTAAAAACACCGACCACCCCGGGCAGAGCGCGAGCGGCGTCGGTGCGGATGGCGCGAATCTCGGCATGTGCCATGGGCGAACGCGTGAAAGCGCAAAACAACATGCGCGGGAGCTTGAGGTCGTCGGTGTAGTGGCTGGTACCCTGGATGAGGCGCGGATCCTCTTTGCGTTTCAACTTCTTGCCCACCCAAACCGCAGCCAGCTTCGCGTTTCCCTTACCGTTAGCTTTGCCATTTCGCGCCATGACTCACCTCGCCCCGGCGCGTGCCGAGACGCGCTTCGCCATCTTGCGGGAGGCGTTCTTCACGGCATTTACGATGTTCTGGTAGCCGGTGCAGCGGCAGACATTCCCATTGATGGCTTCGCGGATATCCGCACTGGTTGGAGTCGGATGATTGGCGAGCAGATCGTGTGAGCACATCAGCATGCCGGGCGTGCAGAAGCCGCATTGCAGGCCGTGCTCCTCCCAGAAACCCTCCTGGAGGGCATGCAGCTTGTCGCCCTGTGCCAGGCCTTCGACCGTTGTCACCGAGCGACCGTCAGCCTGGACCGCAAGCACGGTACAAGACTTGACGGCGCGGCCGTCGAGGAGGACCGTACAGGCTCCGCAGAGAGAGGTTTCGCAGCCGATATGCGTGCCGGTCAAGCCGGCGACTTCGCGAAGAAAATGCACCAACAAAAGCCGCGGCTCGACGGCCTGCCTATGCGGTTGCCCATTGATATCGATTGTCACGTTCTTTTGCATGTAACCCCCAGGACCGAAGAAGACTACGGCGGGCAAATTTGAGGCGGCCAACAATAACAAAAACAGAGCGGGAGTTTCAAGGCTGGAGGCCGGTGACCGACGGTGACGCGGTGATCGGGAGTGTGGTCGCGACGCTATGAGGCACCCGCCATCCACTCGGCTGGCTGGGAATCAGCGTGGCTCACGGCCTAGAGCACGAGTTGACGCGGCAGGAGTCGCCCAGCTTGTCAAAAATCCGAAACAGATCTTTCTTGATGGGTGCTCGCTCACGGCCCAACTCGCGGGAGATCTCGCCATTGCTGAGACCATCGGCCACCACCTGTTCTTCGCGCCCGGTTAACAGATTATGGCCCGAGGCACTCACTGCCCGCAATGAAGGTACGCGGGTGACACCGTTGAGCAAGTATTGCATTTGCTGAGCGTTCGCGCGAGACGTGCGCGCTTACCATGCGGATGCACTTGAAAAAAACCAGCCGAAGGAAACGTTCGAGAGATTTGGGGGAGGGCCGAAAGGAGAGGGTTGGTGTCAAAAGGGGACGTCTCATGTTCAGTTGTCACCATGGCGGGTGACAAATTCCATTTTGGAACGGGAAGTGTGGCTAAGTGTGCTAAGTGTGCTGTTGACCGCAGTTCACAGATATGTCGAGAACTATCATCGCGTCGTCGGGAGGGACATTATCTGTTCGTTTGGCTTGCGGAGTTGCCGGGCCTCGTCCAATCGTCCCAAATTGGTGAGAATGCTTGCGAGTTTCTCGATTGCCGACGTGAGCTGGACGCTACTGTTGCCAAATTGCTTTTCGCCGAGGGCCAGAATCCTCCGGTAATAGGGTTCCGCTTTGTCGAACTTGTTCCATTCAAACCCCCCAAGTGTTCGGCGCGGCCGGGTCGAACCCAACTCAGACACGGCATTGGAAAGATGCCTACGTGGAGGGCGGCGCACGAGGTCCCGAGCTTCCTTGCCCCGATGCGTCTTTCGATCGCGTGTTCACGATCAACACCATCTATTTCTGGCCCGAGGGTCCGCCCAGGGCTTGGTGAAATCCTGAGAGTACTCAGAAACGACAGCCTTGCAGCCGTGTCTCTTCGATCGAGGGACAAGAAGCAGAACCATCGAGTGACCCAATATGATTTCCGCTTGTTCTCGGCACAGGATGTGTCCAGCCTGATCGAAGAGGGGGGATTTCGAGATGTCGGGTGGCCACCGCGACCGGGACAGGTGGTACGATCGGGTGACTGTTCGGGGAAACGCTAGAGTCCCCTGTCCTGTTGCCGGCTTAGGGAGTAGTTAATCAAATCTGACGCGCCTCAAATTCAGAAACTATTAAGGTCGGGCGAGGAGCGGAGACTCTTCGCTCTTTTTGTTTACAATCGAGGGTGGAGGGATGAGCGGATGGACAACCAGGTCATCGTCACCGGCGGGGCGGGATTCATCGGCTCAAATTTCGTTCTTCAGTGGCTGAGCACCGAGGGCACGCCGGTCGTTAACCTGGACAAGCTGACCTACGCGGGCAACTTGCGTAATCTCCACTCCGTTTCGGCTGATCCGCGTTACCAATTGGTTCGGGGCGATATTGCGGACCGGGATGCGGTACGGGAACTTTTTCAGCGGCACCGGCCGCGCGCAATCGTTCATTTCGCTGCCGAGAGCCACGTTGACCGTTCCATCCGCGCGCCCGACGATTTTATTCGTACCAATGTCAACGGTACTTTCAAGTTGTTGGAGGAGGCAAGGGCATACTGGGACGCACTGCCGGAGGCCGACAAGAGTCGCTTCCGCTTTCTGCACGTCTCTACCGATGAAGTGTACGGATCATTGGGACCGGAGGATTCGGCTTTCTGCGAAACTAGCCGTTACGAGCCGAACAGCCCATACTCCGCGTCTAAGGCAGCCTCGGATCACCTGGTTCGCGCTTACTATCACACCTATGGTTTGCCCGTGCTCACGACCAACTGTTCCAACAACTACGGGCCATTTCAATTCCCGGAAAAGCTGATCCCGCTAATGATTCTGAATGCCAGGAGCGGCAAGCCTCTGCCGGTGTACGGCGATGGCAAGAATGTGCGTGACTGGGTTTATGTTACCGATCACTGCGAGGCGGTGCGAACCGTGCTGGCCCACGGCCAGGTGGGACAGACCTACAATATCGGCGGGCGCAATGAAAAGCCCAACATCGAAGTGGTGGAAACCATCTGCTCGATTCTGGATGAGGTCAGCCCGAAAGATCCGGTTTTGCCGCATCGTAAGCTCATCAGCTATGTCAAAGATCGGCCTGGCCATGATCGACGCTATGCCATCGATGCCCGAAAGATTGAGCGTGACCTTGGCTGGAAGCCGCGAGAGACCTTCGAAACCGGTCTCCGCAAGACCGTCGCGTGGTACTTGAATAATGATGCGTGGGTGACAGAGGTGACGAGCGGAAGTTACCGCCAGTGGATCGCGACGCACTACGCAACCTAGGTATTTCGGCCTCAGGGGCGGTTAAAAAGGCAATTTTCATGGAAACAACTGGAACTTCGCGCAGGATCAATCACAAGGGCATCATTTTAGCGGGCGGGTCGGGAACGCGCTTGTATCCCGTCACGCACGCCGTCTCCAAGAGCTTGTTGCCGGTTTACAACAAGCCCATGATCTACTATCCGCTCTCCACTCTGATGCTGGCGGGCATTCGTGACATCCTCATCATCTCTACTCCGCAGGATATCCCGAAGTTTCAGGACCTGCTGGGGGATGGCTCGTGGTTGGGACTTTGCCTCGACTACGCCGTACAGCCCAAGCCGGAAGGGATTGCCCAGGCATTTCTCGTCGGCAAACAATTTATTGGACGGGAGGGTTGCTCACTGGTCCTCGGCGACAACATTTTTTATGGTCATGACCTGGTGAAGAGCTTGCGCCAGGCCACGGAGACTCCTAGAGGCGCCAAGGTCTTTGCCTATCCGGTCACCGACCCGGAGCGATATGGGGTTGTCGAGTTCGACGGCGAGGGCAAGGCGCTCAGCCTGGAAGAAAAACCCAAACGGCCCAAGTCCAAATACGCCGTGACCGGTCTTTATTTCTACGATGAGCAGGTGGTGGCGATCGCGGAAGGATTGAAGCCTTCCTCGAGGGGTGAACTCGAGATCACCGATATCAATAAGGAATACCTCAAGCGTGGCCAATTGGAAGTGATTGTGATGGGCCGCGGCATGGCCTGGCTTGATACCGGCACACATGAAGCGCTGATGGATGCATCCTTATTCATTCAGACTCTGGAGAACCGGCAAGGTCTGATGATCGCGTGCCCGGAGGAGATTGCCTTCCGCAATGGGTACATCACGCCGGAACAACTAGAGAAGATTGGACGTTCCATCCGGAACAGTTATGGCGCTTACTTGCTCCAACTGCTGCAGGAGAAAGTTTTCTAATATCACCCTCCGCACATGAAAGTCGTCGACACTCCACTGCCCGACGTTCTGGTGATTGAACCCAAGGTGTTCGGCGATTCCCGCGGCTTCTTCCTGGAAACCTATAACCAGCGCGCCATGGCGGAGATCGGGATCCGCGAGAGTTTCGTCCAAGATAACCATTCTTTTTCGGCTAAGAACGTGCTTCGGGGCTTGCACTACCAGGTGCAAAACCCGCAGGGGAAATTGCTGCGGGTCGTTACAGGAGAAATTCTGGACGTGGTGGTGGATTTGCGCCGGGGCTCTTCTGCGTACGGCAAGTGGCGAAGCGTTCGGCTTTCTGGAGAGAACAAGCGGATGATCTGGGTACCGGCGGGATTTGCTCACGGTTTTCGAGTCGTTTCCGAGACGGCGCACGTGTTCTACAAGACCACAGATTTCTATGCGCCGCCGCACGAGCGCACGATTGCGTGGAACGATCCGGGACTTGGAATCGACTGGGAACTGGACGGTGAGCCGCTGGTTTCAGCTAAAGACGCCAAAGCTGTTTCCTTTCGGGATGCTGAAAAGTTCGAATAAGGGCCGCCTGCGGCAGGTCAGGCCGCTTTCTGACTTTCTTCCTTGGCCTCAGGATGACCGCGCTCCGCGGCGGCGTGCTCGATTTCGGCGTTGATCTCTCCGCCTATCAAGAATGTCAGACCCGTCACATAAAACCAGAGCAGCAGAATGATCACAGCCCCGAGCGATCCGTAGCTCTTGCTGTAGCTGTTGAAGAAGTGCAAGTAAATACGTAAGCCTACCGATGCCAGCACCCAGAGAGTGACCCCACGACCGAACCAGGCATGATCCAATACCAGTGCTGTTCCTTGAGGTCGGGGCCGAAGTAGTAGACCAGAGCGTACGCGAAAACGAGAAAAGCGACGGCGACCGGCCACTGGAGCACCGTACACCCAACCACGGCGGCGGCGCCAAGAGCGAAATGTGCGCCATAGAGAAAAGCACCGAACCTTTACGATCTTGTTGCGATTCCTATCCGTAAATTGGCGTTGCCCCGGCGCCACCGGCGCACCGATGCGGCGACGGCCAGCAAGCAACAAAACGTTTTACGGGTGAAGCGGGCGGGCGCGAGTTCACGCAGCGGTAACGGACGCTTTCTCGATGCGCGGTTGCCGCCAGCGGAGTCCCACGCCAGCCAAGCAGTACAGAAGCATGGTCACCAGCAGCAAGGCACGCATTCCCAAAAGCAAGGAGAGATTCTCCAAGAGGCCGCCCACCACGGCGCCTAGCATGTTGGCTCCTAAGGCGGCACTCGGCGACTCCACGGTGCGAAATTCCGTGGCATACAGGAGCCCGGCGAAAAAGACGGGAACCGTGAAGACAGCAGTGGCAAAACTCCCCACCACGGCCGGCGATCCGGGCAAACGTTCAAACGGCAGGAAATAGGCGAGGGCTAAGCCTGCCAGCAGCGCAGTAAGAACCCAAGCTCGCGCCAAGGGCCTTGGGCTGTTCTCGACCGCCGCGTTGGCCAACAAAAGTGCAATCAGCAAAGCAGAAATAACGATGCCGTTCACTTGCCAGGTAGTCCCGAAGAACAACGCTAGTCGGCTGATAACCTGCGTCTCGAGCAACAAGAAGCCTGCACCCATGCTGAAGAAGAACAACGAGGGCGGCTGCCGGCGAGCTTCTCCGATTTCGAGGTACAGGCCGAGGCCCAGCAGGATCACGAGCCCTGCCAGCGAATAATAGGTGCGCGGAATCCAGCGTCCTTGCTGATAGAGATACGGCCAGTCATCGGTTGTGACTGGGACGTCTCCAGACACCGACCTGGGGTGCATAGCTACAAACTCGGCCAGACGGGGGTCCTGAGCCAGGGCATCTTGCACGCGGTTGGAAGCAGAGATAACAAAGCAAGACGCCGCGGCCGAATAACTGGAGTCGGCAAGGAACACCACGGGCGGTTTTCCAAAAGTCTGCTGCAACATCTTAGCCAGACGGGCTGCCATCCACGGGTGATCGACCTGGAATTTCACGAACAACACGCCGTTGGGATTCAGGTGGCGACTGGCCTCCCGGAAAGACTCTTCCGTGTACACGAAGTTATCGATACGCATGTTCGAATAATCAGAAAACTGCGTGTGCGAATCGAGCAGGCCAAAGAGGATCAAGTCGTATCGCCGCGGGGTTCGCTTTAAAAAAGCTCGGGCATCGGTCACGTGAACGGAAACGCGTGGCAAATCGTAAGGATGCTCCGGATGTTCTCGCTTTCCCAATTCCAAGATCGCCGGATCGATCTCGACTGCGTCCACGGACTGGCTCTTATTGCGCAAAGCGGCAGCCACATCGTTGCCCGTGCCGGAGCCCACAATCATGACGCTCGGCGAGGGGATTGCGAATCGAAAGGGCATATTGTAAGGATTTTCGTCCGGCGCCTCTTTCAGCAGTTTCGGATGGCGGGCCAGAAATTCGGGGGAGAGATTCACGATGTGCTGATAGCCGGTGTGGTTCACACGAACCATACCCATCGCGAAGTCCCCGTTGGAAGCGTAACGGCGCATGTACTGGATCTGCTGATACGGCGTCCAAAGTGCGAACGCGTCGGGCTGGCTCGGATCGTGAAGGAAGAGCGCGAGGGGAATCAGCAGGCTCGCAACCAGCAAGCGGTCTTTCGGGCTCGCCTGCAAATAGGCAAAGCCCAAAAGGACTGCGCCCAGCCAGAACGACGGTGGCAGCATCAATCGGCTGACGCCCAAGAAAACCAAAATTCCGACCAGACTCCCCAACAAGTTCCACGAGTACGCGGCAAGAGGACACAGCGCGAGATTCATCTGGCGACTGACGACCTGGCCAAGCGGAACAAAGACAAAAACAATCAGCAAAAACAAAGCACCGGCCAACAGCACTCCCGTCAAAAAGTTGACAGCCTGCCCGGTGTTTCCTGTCGCCCAGATTTCAACATCGGCGGCTGACCCCAGGCTCTGGGAGAGCCTCTCCAGAACGATTCCGTCGCCGAAAGGAATTCGCACGATGAGCAGCAATCCCATAAAGGCGGTGACGGCGGCCGACCACCGCACCTTCTTGGTTGGCAAGGCGCATCCCAACCCGAAGCCCACAAAGCAGAGCAGAAGGGCGAGATTTTTGAAATAGGCAAAGACCCTGATCTCTACGGCGATCCAGCGAATGAACGCGAGCTCGGCAAATAGAGTCAGAAAACTCGCGAGGAGAAGGTCACGAAGACTCCAGCGCTCGAGTCGCTCGCCTATATCTTCAAAGAAGGGCTGTCCGCGGCGCCTGCCAACTGTCACCAGAATGCGGAGCACCACAAGAGCTACTGTCGCCAGAGTAAATGTGATGAGACGTGAATTCATTCCCGAGGCAGGTCTTTCAGGACTCTGGATTCTGAAGCGAATTGGGGAAGCATACATCGGCGAGGTTGATCGAACAACTGATTTCCACCTCCTGTCCTCAAAATTCCCGAAAGGCTGCTTCAAATTACTGTCTGGCGTGTGGCTGAGGGATCGGACCGTCGGGTCCGTGGACTGCGTTCGAGTATTGGAACTGCACCGGCACGCTGCCGCTGCCATCCCGGAGCGGCACCTCCTGAAATACTTCCGTTAAATCGTTGCTCGCCTCAAAAACCGGGAAATCTCCGCACTCTTCTCCCTGATCCGAGGTCCAGCCGAGAAAGCGCTCGGCATTGGGATCGTTCCCGGCGCGGATCGCGTCCTCGATATCGGCGTCGGTGCGGGCCTCATTCAATTCGTGATAGAAAGTAGCAACCACACTTTTCCAGGGCTGGTCGAACACCGGAATTCCATTCACGGTCCCATCCGCCTCGGTTTCGGAGTAGACGCCAATGGAGTAATAGACCGTATCTGGGGACGAGACATGGACCGATCCGTGATAGCCGCCAAGTCCATGGAGCGAATCGTCCTCGTCATGCGGGATGACTACGCGGTTACGAAAGGCAGAATTTTTTCGCAGCCCGCCCGTAGTGCCGATATCCGCATTCAGCACTGTTCCCGGGGGCAGCAGGAAGTTGAAAACGGTCGATTCCAGGTCACGGCCGCTGAACTTGTTTTGCGTGTATCAGAGTGCTCACGAGCTGTTCGACGTCGCCCTGCGACACCATCGCCGGAGCGGGTCCCGGTAGACTCTCGGAACCGTCGAACGTGCTGCTGATCGGCCCAGAGAAATACTGCACCATAACGTTGTTGAGATTCCGGTCCGACATGGCCTCGGCAAGGGCCTTGTCAATGTTTGTCGTATCGCCAGCATCCCAGGCTTCAGCGCCTACATAGAAATTCATGAACCTCAGATTCTGCATCGTTTTGCCACCATGATTCTTGAGATCGTGAGCGGGGGTCGGCGGAATCCCAGGAACAATTGCTTCAGGAATGGCGCGGTTGCGCTGTCGAAAGAGTCTCTCAGCGCTGGAGCCTCGCGCGACCAAAACACTCATGGGACGGCGCCGTTCTCGAGTCATGGAAGCTTCCTTGGTGTCAAGTTTGTAAGGAACGGCCGGGATTACTTCCCATGGCAGATCAGAAGCTATGTCTCTCTCTTCGCAGCTAAATTGCCAACCATCGCCTCATCGACGTAACACCAGACCCAGTCCTCACCTGGTTCAATCGATCGAATGAGCGGGTGAGTGGTCTTATGAAAATGCTTCGTGGCGTGCTTGTTCTTGGAAGAATCGCAGCAACCCACATGCCCGCAAGTCAGGCAGAGGCGCAGGTGAACCCAGGCATCACCGAGTTTCACGCAGTCTCCACACACATGCTCGCGAGGGTTGGTTACTTTAATGTCGTTCAGGTGAGTGCATTCAACTGGCATCTTTCGTCCTCGATGTAGCTGCGAATTTTTATTTGGGTACTCAATGCCGACTCTGCCGACTCTTGTACTAGCTTGTGATGCTGGTCATCACAGGGCGGTCGTTTATTTTTATTGCAACTTGGAACCAAAGATGTCCTTCCCACTCCTTCAGGAGGACCAGCCCAAACTGTATAAGAGGATCAGGAGCACGATCAGCGTGAATCCGACGTACATCCAATCTCGTTCTTCGGCAAAGCCAAAAACCGAAAAAGCCACGCGCGCGATGGGGGTCGCAATCAGCAGTAGCAGCCCGAGTTGAATGATGCCGCGACCATGAAGCGCGATCGAATCGTGCAAGATCCCATGAATGTGACGGAGATCGGTGGGCTCGCCGTGGAAAACTCGATAATCTGCCGGGTCGTGTCTGTGACGGATGAGATATATGACCGCTCCCGACCAGACGACCAGGGCGGACAGAAGCACTCCGGCTCGCAAAAGGTTCCCGATGACATCTTCAACTCTGCGGTCGGTCCACTCCGTTGTCGCTTTCACCTCAGATGCCTCCGACTATTCCCTTGTAGATCATCTCCAGCCCAAGCAGCGCAATGACCAGGCTGAATACCAGCCGTAGCGAGCGTGTTCTGGCCTTGACCAGCACGCGCGTTCCGAGCAGCGAACCAGCCAGCACCCCTAACATCACCGGCATGGCGAGCCCCGGATCGATGTACCCGCGATTCAAATACACACCGGCGCTGGCGGCGGCCGTGACACCGATCATGAAGTTGCTGGTCGTGGTGGAAACTTTGAACGGAATCTTCATGGCCTGGTCCATCGCCAGAACTTTTACTGCCCCGGAGCCGATTCCCAATAACCCTGACAGGGTCCCAGCACCAAACATCAGGCTGAACCCTGCGGTTACTCTGCGCGGACAGTAGGTTCTCGGACCATCCGCCGAAGGATAGGTACCATTCATCCGCAGCCGGGTGGCCAGGGGATCGGGCTCGTCGTGCTCCGCAATGACAGTCTGAGGGCGGCCTGAAAGGTAGGCGGAATATAGGAGCATCAAGCCAAAAATAATGGCGATCGCCGGAGTGGGAACCTTCAGTGCCAGAAACGCTCCCAGCAGTGCTCCCAACGTGGTTGCGATCTCCAGGAACATTCCAATTCGGATATTAGAAAAACCCTCTTTGACATAAGCCGCGGCGGCGCCCGACGAGGTAGCGATCACCGAGACGAGAGAGGCCCCGATGGCGTACCGGATATCTACTTTGAAGACCAGCGCCAGAAGCGGTACCAGAACCACTCCGCCACCCAACCCCGTCAGTGCGCCCAAAAATCCTGCGCTGAGCGACCCGAGCCCTACCAGGAGCGTAAAGAGCAAAACGTTCATTTGGCCCAAATAGTGTGCCACATGATCTCAGGTTGCAACATCGATCCGAGACAGACAGGCCGGATGATTGCTCCGGAAGGTTCAGCGCATGGAAACTCAGGGCCTGGCTCAACTCCGTTCTGTCACCTTGTCGCCGACCTCGACGTAAATTTCTGGATGTACCCTGCGACATTGGCGTGGAGGTCCGCCTCCTGGAAGGGGCGAGAGTCGCCAGACAGTGTCACCGAGTTATCAAAGGGTTGCACCAGGAGAGCGCTCAGGACTTATGAAGTACGATTTCCTCGATATCTTCTATGTGGCTTCGCATAGCTTTGTGCGCGGCCGCGGGATCGTTTCGCTGGATCGCTCTGAGTATCCGCCAATGTCCGGCAGTGGATTTCTGCGGCCGGCCTGCCACCTGTAAAGAACGTTCCCGCACTTCCAACAGCATATCCATAAGCGCGTCAAGCACCTTCAACACGACGGCGTTTTCTGAGGCTCTGGCGATAGCGTAATGGAATTCCGAGTCTTCCTCAATCGCAAGCTCTCCCTGGCGGACCTTCTTTTCCTGACGGCGCAGAATCGCTTCCATGTCGCGAATTTCTTTGACTGAGGCGTGCTTCGCCGCAAGCGCAGCCAGGGGAGGTTCCAGGATTTTCCGGAAATCTAACAGATCCCCGAGCAATTGCGGCTTCTGTACTAAGACGTTCGCGACCGGATTCATGATCCAGTCCGTCGACATCTCGCGCACGACGGTTCCAGCCCCGGAACGAGGCTCGACCGCGCCCACCAGTTCCAAACTTCGAATCGCATCCCTGACGGAGCTGCGGCTTACTCCTAGCCTCTCCGCGAGCTCACGTTCGGGAGGAAGTTTATCTCCAGGGTTTAAGTTTTTTAGAACTCTGTCCCGGATCTGCCTGGCGACCTGTTCATAAATTTTACGCTTCCGAATGGGCCCCAAGTCGGATTTCATCGTGCTCCATGCCGCCCGCTTCCATTGCTGACGAAACGCGGAGACATTGTACTGAACCTGTCAAACCACATTTTGTAGCACCCAGTGAGCAGATTTTTGAATTGCGCCATCGCGCTATACACCAGAGTCGAGCACAACCTGCGCTCACCGGAGTTCTCGTTTTCTGCCTGGAGGCGAGCGTCACGCGGTCTGCTCTGTTGCTTCGGTTAACTCGGTTACGAGATTTCCGGTTACGAGATTTCCTGTTCGAGATTTCCTGTCGAGATTTCCTTGACACCATTATTCGCCCGTGGTATACAAACGCGCGCCGATCAGCTGGTCCGCTTTTCATATCTGCCTAATTTATTTTGCGTGATGAATTTCGCAGCGATTGTCGGGTTGGGTGACGATCAAAGCGAATCGTGTCTTTTTGCTTAGACCACCTCCGGGTAGGCCCCTTTTGTCAAATCATTGCGGGAGAGTAACAACATGCGCTCGCTAACCATGCGGCTTCTGCTTGTATTGTTTTTTGTCGCGCTGGGTTCGCTCGTCCTGGTCGAAGGCCAGGAATCTGCTCGTCAGAGCGAAGCATCAGCCGGCGGCGCAACCAAGGAAGAGGTCGACGAGTTGCGCAAGGAAGTGGCAGCGCAGAGGCAGACGATCCAAGAGTTGAAGGCCATGGTCGAGCGGATGGCCGAAGCCAGGGCGCAAACCAGCAATGCTGGACTCGGGGGGACCAGCGGGGCTCACCTGGTAAATGCCACTCTGACCCAGCCCACCGGCGGGCCCGTCGAGGGCAACCAGGCCGACAAGACCGAGAAAAAGGATAGCGGCGCTCCTGTAGTTGCCGGCTGGAACGGCGAGCACTTCTTCGTCAAGAGTGCTGATGGGAAATTTCAGCTTCAGCCCTACGGATATGTCCAGACCGACTATCGAGCTTACAAGGGGGACGGCGCCCCCTCCGATACTTTTGTCGTCCGACGTGCGCGCTTCGGTTTTCAGGGCAGTTACGGTGCGAAGTACGACTTTGCTTTCCTGATTGACGCCGCCGCCAGTAACGGTATCAGCCTCCGCGATCTTTACCTCAACATCAAGCCGGCTCGAGAGTTCCAAGTGCAGGTCGGCCAGTTTAAAGAGCCTTTCGCTCAGGAAGAAATGAATGGGGTCACCAACATTGACTTCGTGGAACGATCGTTGGCCTCGCTGCTCTACCCGTCGGCTTCCACCGCCTACCGCAGCCCCGGAGCCACGATCCATGGCGACATTTCTGGCGGCGCCGTGCAGTACTGGGTGAGCGCCTTTAATGGCAAGGGGATTCTGACCAATAACACGACGAATGAGCCGGAATTTATTGGCAGGCTACGTTTCTATCCCTGGAAAAACAAAAAAGACAATCCAATGCAGGGCTTTGCCATTGGCGGCTCCATCGCCCACGGCCGCAGCCGAGGCCTTTCCAATGAGCAGAGCTTCAGCCCTGGGCTACCGGACGCCGCTTACACGTTTTTCCCTCAATTCAGGATCAACGGGCCCATCGAACGCTACAACGGCGAGTTCACCTGGACCCACGGGCCCTGGGCAGTACGTGGCGAATACGATCAACTTAACCAGTTTCGCCGAGGGGTTGGTTCGGAGCAAGCTGGAGGCCTCGGTTTCTTCGATCTTCCCGGAATCATAGCCAAAGCTGGTGCTCTGCAGGCCACTTACCTCTTAACGGGTGAGGCTCGTCCGGAAAACGGGACGCCAAAAGTTAAACATCCTTTCCTCGGTCCCGAGGGACCAGGTGGCAGCAAGGGATTAGGCGCTTGGGAACTCGCGTTCCGGTATAGCCGGATCCAGGCGAAGGAACCGGAGTCGAATTTTCTCGACCAGTTTACGCCCGGCTTTGTACCCGGTTTTAGCCAGCATACGGACGAGTTCACTGCCGGGCTCAACTGGTATCTCAACTATTGGATCAGGTACCAGGTCAACTTCAACGTGGATCGGTTGAGTAGTCCCAGTACCACAGGAGCAATCCCGCAGAATTACTTTGTTTTGCTGAATAGGTTGCAGTTCAGGTTCTAAAAGAGTTCGCCTCGCATTATATGTGTTTCAGAAATTGCTGATCTCGACCGCCGTCGCAAGTGTGCGGCCGATACCCCCGGTAATGTCGTAGGAGGACATCGATGAGATCCAGGATTCTGCTTTCGGTTCTCCCCATCTTGCTTTTTGTTCTGGTCAGCGGCTGCGGAACCGCGAAGAACTGCCCGGTGTGCGGCACCACTGTGAATGAGGGCTACGGCGTCATCGACATCATCCCGGTGCCGGAGCATAACCCAACTGGCGCGCCTGGCGGTCCTTTCAATTCCTTCGACATCAGCGTGGTCGATCCGCTCAATCACAGATTCTACATTTCCGATCGCATCGGACTCGATGTCGTGGTTTTGGACACGATCAGAAACCTCGCGATAGACACCATCGGAGGGGCCAATGAGGTGGCGGAAGCGGGAATTAACGCGAGTCCCTGCGATCCCACGATTCCCTTCCTGGTTTCTGCTCTAGGCAATCCCACCCGGTTCGGATGCAGAACCGCCGGGTTCCAGATTCCGGGCTTTGGACCCAACGGCCTGTTCGGCGGGTTCAGCGGAGCGCAATGCTGTGCGTCCCGCGGCAATGGCGTGAATCCATTGTCGTGTCCATGTGGAATCATCGTGACCGCCGATGGCAAGACCATGTTCGTTGGAAACTCCAGCAGCACGGTGGTGGTTTTCGACCTGACCACGATTGACTTGACGAAGAGTCCCCCGACTCCGCCCACCGTCATAGCCAACGTCCCCACGGGTCAATCTCCTGACTTCGATGGTCCGCAGGGGGTCGGCCCCTGCATCGATTCCTCTCAGGGGCGAGCGCTTTCTGACCCAACCTGCGGGGACTTGCGGGCTGACGAGATGTCCTACGATGAGAAGGATCACATTTTGCTGGTAGCCAACGGCGATCCGGGATTTCCTTTTGTGACGCTAATCAACGCGGCGGACATGGTCACGCGTCCGGTCACCTCAAACCCGTGCCCTGCAGCTCATGCGGGACCGTATGGCCCAACCAATTTCCCCACCTGTATCCTGGGCCAGATCTACTACGATGGAGCGCCAACCAATAATATCGGCGTTGCTGTAGACAATCAGATTGGAACCACGGCCGGCGATTTCCCATGTCCGGACGCCTCCACGAGTGCGCCCTCTGGCGTCTCCGGAACGGCCAGCACAGCGACCGGCGGTAGGAATGTACCCTGCCATCACGGTCCCATTCTTACCATGTCCGGAGCCTTCTGCGACCAGGCTAAGCCGGCCAGCAGTTGTAGTGGGGCAGTTTCTCTCGCTGGTATCGGGGGCTCAGCCTTCAATCCGAATACCGGTCTCTTCCTGGTTTCAAATGCGAGCGCAACCGGAGATCTGACGGTTGGAACCATTGACGTAATCGATCCCAGAATCGGGAACTCGAATGGACCCGTGGTGGTCAACAGTTTCGTTACTCTCAAATGCATGCCGAGCGGTATCACCCAAGGTCCGGGCAACAATTTCCTCGTAGGTTGTGCGGACCATGATGGCGTGGCTTTCCCGCCGAACGAATACGTGATTGATGGCACTTCAGGCGCGATCTTAGCCACCATCGACAAGGTGGGAGGGGTTGACGAAACCTGGTACAACCCGGGTGACAACCGTTACTATGTGGCAGCCCGCGACATGCCGGCCGGTCCAGTCATGGGCATCATTGACGCCAAGACCAACCAGTGGCTCGAGAACGTGGCGACCGGCAGCAACTCCCACAGCATCGCGGCCGACCCCACTAACAACCACATATTCGTACCCTTGCAGGCAGGGTCGCTTTGTACCACTCAAAGCGCCAATGGTTGTGTGGCTGTGTATGCCCAGCAGTAGGAAGTAGAAGGAGATAAGCTGAATCGGCATAGGGGGGGTGGTCACCCACTCTCCGCCGAGTAGGCCCGGGGAATTTCACCCCGAGCCGCTCACAGATTCCGGACTTGAGCCTCACGACTCATCCGGCTCGTGCCACCCATTGAAAGCTGCCGCCTTCCGTCGAGGTCATCGAGTTCCTCCGGTTGCCCG
>Ga0209577_10000283_pt1 | contig 51616 bp, 43 predicted proteins | sample GraSoiAngelo_109_FD_185874 | JGI IMG/M metagenome (GOLD analysis project Ga0209577, IMG submission 185874) | Grasslands soil microbial communities from the Angelo Coastal Reserve, California, USA - 14_0903_12_20cm (SPAdes) (version 2) | ecosystem: Environmental > Terrestrial > Soil > Grasslands... | reverse complement strand
TCATGTTCATCACCACGGCCAACATCCTGGACACCGTCCCGCCGGCGCTCCGCGACCGGCTGGAGGTCATCCGGTTCTCGGGCTATATCGAGGACGAGAAGTACCACATCGCCACCCAGTTCCTGATCCCCAAGCAGCAGAAAGAAAACGGATTGAAGGGGGAGCAGATCACCTTCACCGATGAGAGCCTCCGGCACGTCATCCGGCAGTATACGCGGGAGGCGGGGGTCCGGAACCTCGAGCGGGAGATCGCGACGCTCTGCCGCAAGGTCGCCCGGGAGGTCGCCGAGGAGGAGGCCACCGCGGTCAAGGTGACGATCCAAAACGTCCACAAGTTCCTCGGACCGCCCAGGTACCACTACGGGACCGCCGGCAAGATCGACGAGGTCGGGGCGGCCACAGGGCTCGTCTACACCGAGCAGGGCGGAGACATCATGACCGTGGAGGCCACCCTGGTCCGCGGGGACGGGAAGCTGATCCTGACCGGCCAGCTCGGGGATGTGATGAAGGAATCCGCCCAGGCGGCGCTGAGCTACATCCGCGCCCGGGCGCTGTCGCTGGGGGCCGACGACACCTTCACGTCGCGCTACGACGTGCACGTGCACGTGCCCGCGGGGGCGGTGCCGAAGGACGGGCCGTCCGCGGGGATCACGATGGCGTCCGCGCTCGCCTCGGCCCTCACCGGCCGCCAGGTGCACAAGGATGTCGCGATGACGGGCGAGATCACCCTGCGGGGCAACGTGCTGCCCATCGGCGGACTCAAGGAGAAGGTCATCGCCGCCCACCGGGCCGGGATCAAGACGGTGATCGTCCCGAAGGAGAACGAAAAGGACCTGGTCGAGATCCCCAACAACGTCAAGAAGAAGATCCGGTTCGTCTTCGTCGAGCACATGGACGAAGTGTTGAAGGAGGCGCTCGGACCGGCCATGGGGCTGCCGGCCCTGACCCGCGCCCCCGGCGAGGTGCGGCGCCAGCAGCCGTCGATCCAGGCTTAGGCCGGCGCGCCCGGCCACGCGCGGCGTACCTTGCGCACGCCGGGCCGGCGCTGGTATAATACGCGACACAGATTCCGCCCCGCGGCAGCGGGGCGGCGCGAGGACGGGGAGGAGTAGATCCGTCGTCCGGAAGCGAGGGGAGGGTATGGTGCGAGCTCCCCGGGATGAGCGGGTCGAATGTTGCCCCCGAGCGGCGGGCCCGACAACCGGCGTCGGGTGACGAGGCCCGCGGGAGCGCCCGTGACAGCGTAACGAGTCGATCGGCCTGATCCGGACCGGTCGGAACAAAGGTGGTACCGCGGAGCGCCGCTCCGCCCTTTGGGGCGGGGCGGCGTCGCATTTTGGGGCGGCAGGAGAGAGGAGGGCGCGGCCGTGACGGAGATCCCGAGCGCCTACGAGCCGAAGCTGGTGGAGGAGCGCCGGTACGCCGAGTGGCTGGCCGGGGGGGAGTTCCACGCGGTCCCGGATCCGGCACGGCGGCCGTACGTGATCATGATGCCGCTCCCCAACGTCACCGGCGAGCTGCACATGGGCCACGCCCTCAACAACGGCCTCCAAGACTGCCTGATCCGCTGGAGCCGGATGCGCGGGCTGAACGCGCTCTGGCAGCCGGGGCTCGACCACGCCAGCATCGCGGTGCATGTGGTGATGGACCGCCGGCTGGCCCGGGAGGGCCTGACCCGGCTCGACCTGGGCCGGGAGCGGTTCCTCGAAGAGACGTGGAAGTGGAAGGAGCAGATCGGCGGGACGATCCTGAACCAGCTGCGCCGGCTGGGCTGCTCGTGCGATTGGGACCGCACGGCCTTTACGATGGATCCGGCCTACGCCGCCGCCGTGCTCGAGTGCTTCGTGCGGCTCTACCGCAAGGGACTGATCTACAAAGGCAAGCGGATGATCAACTGGTGCGTGAAGGACCAGACGTCCCTCTCGGATCTCGAAGTGGAGTACGTCGAGATGCCGCGGACCCTGTACTCCGTCCGCTACCGGGGGGAGGATGGGGGCGACGGGATCGTGGCGGCCACGCAGCGCCCCGAGACGATCCTGGCCGACGTGGCGGTCGCCGTGCACCCGGAGGACGACCGCTACCGCCGGCTGGTGGGCACCCGTGTGCGCGTGCCCATCGTGAACCGGGTGGTCCCCGTGATCGCGGACCGGAGGGTGGAGCGCGGGTTCGGGACCGGCGCGGTGAAGATCACGCCGGGGCACGACCCCCTGGACAATGAGATCGGGGCCGACCACCACCTGCCGGTCCTCGTGTGCCTGGATCCCCAGGGGCGGATCAACGATCTCGGGGGGGAGCGGTACCGGGGCATGGACCGGGATGAGTGCCGCAAGGTCATCGTGGAGGACCTCCGCGCCGAGGGCGCCGTCGTGCGGGAGGAGGCCTACACCACCAACGTCGGCCGGTGCGAGCGGTGCAAGACCGTGATCGAGCCGTACATCTCCGACCAGTGGTTCTGCCGGATGCAGGAGCTGGCCGCGCCGGCGATCCGGGCGGTGCGCGACGGACGGGTGCGCTTCCACCCGCAGCGCTGGACCAAGGTGTACATGGACTGGATGGAGCAGATCCGCGACTGGAACATCAGCCGGCAGCTCTGGTGGGGACACCGCATCCCGGTCTGGTACTGCGGGTGCGGGGAGGTGGTGGCGAGCACGACCCCGCCGGGGACGTGCCCCCGCTGCGGGGGGTCCGCCCTGACGCAGGACCCGGATGTCCTGGACACCTGGTTCAGTTCGGCGCTGTGGCCCCTCGCCACGCTGGGCTGGCCGGAGGAGACCGGCGATCTGCGGTACTTCTATCCGACCAGCGCCCTGGTGACCGCCCGGGACATCATTTTCCTCTGGGTGGCCCGGATGATCATGTTCGGACTGGAGTTTCGCGGCGAGGTGCCGTTCCGGGACGTCTATATTAACCCCACTGTGCTCAATATTGAAGGGAAGAGGATGAGCAAGACGATGGGGACGGGGATGGACCCGCTCGTCCTCGTGGACCGCTACGGGGCGGACTCGCTGCGGTTCGCGCTGATCAACCGCTGCACCGGCGAGCAGGACCTGCGGTTCTCGGAGAAGATGGTTGAGGACACGCGAAACTTCGCCAATAAAATCTGGAACGCCGCCCGGTTCGTGCGCATGAACCTCGGCGACGCGCCGCGTCAGGCGGCGCGTCCCGCCCCCCAATCGTTGGGGCTCGCCGACCGGTGGATCCTCAGCCGGTTCGCCCGAACGGCGTCGGCCGTGACGGACGGGCTGGAGCGGTTCGAATTTCACGAGGTGTGCCACCGCCTGTACGAGTTCATCTGGAGCGAGTTCTGCGACTGGTATGTGGAGATGGCGAAGCAGGACCTGCGCGAGCCCCCGGCCCCCGCGCAGGCGGCCGCGACGCGGGGGGTGCTCTCGTGGACCCTCGCCGAGACGATGAAGCTGCTGCACCCCATCATGCCCTCCCTCACGGAGGAGATCTGGCAGGCCCTCCCCCACGATGGGAGGACGATCATGCGCGCCCCCTGGCCGGGGGACCTCCGGGAGTGGATCGACCCGGATGCCGAAGCCCACGTGGCGGCGGCGATGGACCTCGTCCGGGCGATCCGCGGCATGCGGGCCGATCTCGGACAGGCGCCGAGCGAGCCGCTTCCCCTCACGCTGTTCGCGCCCGCCGGCGCCCTGCCGCATCTTGAGGCCACGGTGCGCTATATCGCGCCCCTGGTGCGGGCCAGCCGGCTGACGATCCTGCCGGTTGACGCCCCCCGGCCGCCGATGGGGATTTCCGTGTTGAGCGGCGAGGTGGAGGCGAGCCTCTCCATCGACTCCGGGGAGGCGGCGCAGGCGGTGCGGGCCCGGCTCCGGAAGCAGCACGCCGCGGTCGCCCGCGATCTGGCCGGCCTGGAAGAACGGCTCCGCAGCCCCGCGTTCCTGGATCGGGCACCCGCCGAGGTCGTCCAGGCAGACCGGGTGCGCCAGCAGGAATTGTCGGCGCGGCGGGGGGTGCTGGAGCGGTACCTGGCCCGGCTGGGAGAGGAGTCTCCGCAGACGTGGGGGACGTGAGCCCGGCCGCGCTGCCGGCCGGACGGGAGGCGACGTCCGGGCGGTGGGTGAGCCTGCTGCTGCTGGCGTTTGGGCTCGCGATCCTGGCGGGGTTCGCCGCCACGGCCAATTTCCGCCAGATCGGCGAGGCGCTGCGCCGGATCCAGGTCATCCTGCTCGGGAGCGCCATCGCGGCGTTGGCGCTGCAGCTCTTCGTCAAGGCGATGCGCTGGCGGTTCATGGTCCACCGGCTCACGGGCACGCGGATCTCCGTGAGGTTCGGCGCGATCTCGGTGGTGGCCGGCGTGGCCGCCGGCAGCGTCACGCCCGGCCGGAGTTTCGAGATGGCGAAGGCAATTTTATTGAGAGGGTCGTACGAGATTCCCCTCGGGCTCAGCACCTCCGCGATGATTGTCGAACGGATGCTGGACATTGTCTTCGTCGTCATCGCGTTCCTCACGGCGGCGGCCTTCGTCCCCACCCGGATGGTGCTGGCGGGCCGGGTCGTGGTGCTCGTGATCGCCGCGCTGGTGGGGGGAGTCGCCCTGGTGGCCGCGGCGCCCGGTCTGTGCTCGCGGTGGGCGGGGGCCGTCATCCGTTGGGCGCCGCTCCCCGGCCGGCTGCGCGGGCGGGCGCTGGGGCTGGCGGAGACGTTTTTCACGACCTGCCAGGTGCTGCGGGAGCAGCGGACGCTGTGGGTCCTCCTGCTCCTGACGTCGGCGGTCGCGGCGCTGGACGTGGCCCGCGTCGCCGTCGTCTTTCGGGCCATGGGCATCGGCCTGGGGCTCCCGCTCGTAGCCTTCGCCTACCTCGGGGCGGCGATGCTCGGCATGGCGCTCCTGATTCCCGGCGGGGTGGGGGTGACCGAGGTCTCGATGGCCGGATTGGTCGCCTTTCTCGCGCCCGGCGCGATCCCGGCCACCGTCGTGCGCAGCGCCGTCCTCATCGATCGCTTCCTGTCGTATTATCTGATCGTGCTCCTCGGCGCCGGCTTCCTCATCGCGTACCACAGGTACCGCCGGATCTTCGTGTGATGGGGGCGGAGGGAGCGCGCGCGCACGGCCCGCGTGCGGCGGCGGCGCGGGGGGCAGCAGGCAACCCGGGGTCAGCCTCGAAGAGAAACGGGCAGAGGGCTGCGGCATGAAGCATGAAGGCACGGCGGTCGGGATCAAAGGCGTGCGGCTGTCCGCGGGGCTCATCGCGATGGGGCTCGGCGGTATTTTTGTCATTGCCCTTGCGGCGGGGTACCTGATGGGGCAGACCTCGTTCCGGACGACGCCGCCGCCGCGGGCGTTGACGATGCCGGTGGGGCCGTCGATCAGCCCGCCGGGGGCGCCCGGGGCTGCGCCGTCCGCGCCCGATGCCGGATCGGCTCCACCGGCATCCCCGGCCGGTCCCGACGCGCAGCCGGCGCCGTCCGTGATCGTCCCGGTGCCGCCGGGGGGATCGCCCGAGTCCGCGCCGCCGGGCGGCATCGTGCCGACCCAGCAGGGCGGTCCGGCGGGGCCGAGCGTGACGCCACCCATCCCGGAGCTCCCATCCCGCTTTCACGTGCAGGCCGGGGTGTTCGACGACCGGGTGCTCGCCGAGGTCCTGGTTCGGCAGCTTCGGGCCCGCGGCTACGCGGTCACCATTATCGATGGGCCGCCGTATCGCGTCTGGGTCGGGGGATATTTCGATCGCGCGACCGCGGAGCGTCTCGCCGGCAACCTCCGGGCCGCCGGGTTCGACGTGACGCTGACCGCCCGGTAGCCGCCGCGGCGCTGGAGGAATCGCGCATGGCGTACGAGCACATCCGTGTCGCCACCGAGGACGCGGTCGGGATCGTCACCCTGAACCGGCCCCAGGTGCTCAACGCGCTCAACCAGGCGCTGATGAACGAACTCGCCACGGCCTTGGAGGAGTTCGACCGCGCCGAGGGGGTCCGCTGTATTGTGCTCACCGGCGGCGATCGGGCGTTCGCGGCCGGGGCGGATGTGCGCGAGTTTGCCGACGCGACCTCGGTGGACATGGTGCGGTCCTACCGGTTCCAGCAGTGGGACCGCATCAGACGAGTCGGCACGCCCATCATCGCGGCCGTGAGCGGATATGCGCTGGGGGGCGGGTGCGAGCTGGCGATGGCCTGCGATATCATCATCGCCTCCGAGACCGCCCGCTTCGGCCAGCCCGAGATCCGGCTCGGACTGATGCCGGGCGCCGGGGGGACCCAGCGCCTGACGCGCGCGATCGGCAAGTCCCGGGCGATGGAGCTCATCCTGACCGGCCGGACCCTCACGGCCCAGGACGCCTGCGCCCTGGGGCTGGTGGCCCGGGTGGTGCCCGTGGAGGTGTGCCTCGACGAAGCCCGTCGCCTGGCCCGAGAGATCGCCGCCCAGCCGCCGGTCGCGGTGCGGCTGGCGAAAGAAGCCGTCCTGCAGGCATTCGAAACCACGCTCAGCGGCGGCCTGGAGTTTGAACGCACGTGCTTCCATCTGCTCTTCGGCTCGGAAGACAAGCGCGAAGGCATCCACGCCTTCCTCGAGAAGCGCCCGCCGAATTTCACCGGGCGATGAGGCGGCGGGACCGTAGAGTCGCGGGTTCGCGGTCTGGGCCTCGCGGACGCCTCCAAGCGACCCCGCCGGGGGTGGGTCGCGATCGGCTCTCCGCGGTCGCGCGGGATGTCGTCGCCTGCGCGGCGTGCCCGCGCCTGCGCCGGTACTGCGCCGCCGTCGCGGCCCGCGGCAAGCGCGAATTCGCCGGGTGGAGGTACTGGGCAAAGCCGGTGCCCGGGTTTGGGGATCCGCGGGCCGAGCTCCTGGTGGTGGGCCTCGCGCCCGCCGCGCACGGGGCCAACCGCACCGGCCGGATGTTCACGGGAGACGGCTCGGGGACCTGGCTGATCCGGGCGATGCACCGCGCCGGATTCGCCAACCGGCCCACGTCCGTCCGCCGCGGCGACGGGCTCCGCCTCCACCGGGCCTACATTACGGCCGCGGTCCGCTGCGCCCCGCCGGAGAACAAGCCGGCGCCGGTGGAGATGGCGCGCTGCCGGCCCTACCTGGCGCGGGAACTGGCCCTGCTCCCGCGGGTGCGCGTGATCGTGGCCCTGGGCCGCATCGGGTTCGAGGCGTGCCGCAGGCTGCTGGCGGCGCAGGGCGCCGACGTGCGGGCGCTGCGGTTCGCCCACGGCGCGGCCTGCGCGCCGGGGCCGGCGTTTCCGACCGTGATCGCGAGCTACCACCCCAGCCGGCAAAATACCAACACCGGGAAACTCACCGAGCCGATGCTGGACCGCGTCTTCGAGATGGCGAGGGCCCTGGTCGATGGGCCGGTCCAGGAGCGGGACGCGCCCGCGCGGGGGGGATCCGGGAGGAGGATCGGCGATGTATGAGACGCTGCTGGCGGAGACCCAGGGAGGCGCACGGATCCTCACCCTGAACCGGCCGGATGTCCTCAACGCCATCAACGCCCAGATGGGGGATGATCTCGACGAGGCCCTCCGCGACGCGGAGCGGTCCCCGGAGGTCCGGTGCGTGCTGCTGACGGCGGCGGGCCGCGGGTTCTGCGCCGGCGCCGACCTGCGCGAGCAGTCGCCGGGGCACACCAGGGTGGGGGACCTGCTGCGAACGCGCTACAATAAGATCGTCGCGAAGATCCGAACCATGGAGAAGCCGGTGATCGCGGCGGTCAACGGGGTGGCCGCCGGAGCCGGGTGCAACCTGGCGCTGGCCGCCGATCTCCGGATCGCGTCGGACCGGGCGACGTTCATCGAGGCGTTCTCCAAGATCGGGCTGATCCCCGACTCCGGGGGCACGTGGCTGCTCCCGCGGCTGGTCGGGGTGGGGCGGGCGCTGGAAATGATGTTCTTCGCGGATCCGATCGATGCCCCGGCGGCCGAGCGCCTGGGGCTGGTCAACCGGGTGGTGCCGCACGACGACCTGATGCCGCGCGCGCGGGAATGGGCGCTGCGGCTGGCCGCGGGCCCCACCCGGACCTTCGGGCTGATCAAGCGGGGCGTGAACCACGCGCTGGCCGGCGATCTCGAGGGAGCGTTGGACTACGAGGCGCACCTTCAAGAGGTCGCCAGCCGGACGGACGACCACCGGGAAGGCGTCGCGGCGTTCCTGGCCAAGCGGCCGCCCGCCTACACCGGGCGATGAGCGCCCCGCGGCCGGAGGGGGCGGGGAGGCGCGGGGCCGCGGAAGGCTCCGCGGGGTGGAGGGCTCGGCATGCGTGATGCGGTGATCCTGGATGCGATTCGCACCCCGATCGGGCGATACGCCGGCGCGCTGCGGAACGTGCGTCCCGACGATCTGGCCGCGCACGTGGTCCAGGCGATCGTGCGGCGGGGCGGGCTCGACCCGGCCACGATCGAGGATGTCATCCTGGGGTGCGCCAATCAGGCGGGCGAGGACAACCGCAACATCGCCCGGATGGCCGTGCTCCTGGCCGGGCTCCCTCCGGACGTCCCCGGGCAGACGGTGAACCGGCTGTGCGGGTCCGGGATGCAGGCGGTGCACGCCGCCGCGCAGGCGATCGCCGCCGGCCTCGGCGATGTCTACATCGCCGGCGGGGTCGAAAGCATGACCCGGGCTCCCTACGTCATGGGCTCGCCCGAGGACGCGTTCCCGCGGGGCCCCATCGTCCTGCAGGACACGACGATCGGCTGGCGATTTCCCAACCCCAGGCTGGCGGAGACCTACCCGCTCTACAGCATGGGCGAGACCGCCGAGAACGTCGCGGAGCGGTACGGGATCTCGCGGGAAGACCAGGACGCCTACGCGCTGGAGAGCCAGCAGCGGGCCGCCGCCGCGATGGGCGCGGGGCGGTTCGCCGAGGAGATCGTGCCGGTGACGATCCCGCGCCCGCGGGGCGCGCCGGCGGTCGTCGAGACGGACGAGCACCCCCGGCCGGACACGACGCTCGAGCGGCTGGCCGCGCTGCGGCCGGCGTTTCGCCCCGGGGGCACCGTGACCGCGGGGAACTCGTCGGGGATCAACGACGGGGCGGCCGCGCTGCTCGTGGCCTCCGCGGAGTGGGCGGAGCGCGAGGGCCGCCGGCCGATCGCCCGGATCGCCGCGGCCGGGATCGCCGGCGTCGATCCGTCGTACATGGGCATCGGGCCCGTCCCCGCGACCCGCAAGGCCCTGGCGCGGGCCGGGAAGCGGATCGACGAGATGGAGGTGATCGAGCTCAACGAAGCGTTCGCCTCCCAGGTCCTCGCCTGCGTGCGGGACCTCGGGATCGACCGCTCGCGCCTCAACCCCAACGGCGGGGCGATCGCGCTGGGCCACCCGATCGGGGCCAGCGGCGCGCGCATCCTGGTCACGCTCCTCCACGAGATGCGCCGCTCGTCCGCGCGGTGGGGGCTCGCCACGATGTGCATCGGGGTCGGCCAGGGGATCGCGACGATCGTGGACGCCGGCTAGCGAGGCCCATGCAGGCCAGGTCGATGCTCTTCACGCTCTACGGCGACTATGTGCGCCACTACGGGAGCACGATCTGGATCGGCAGCCTCATCGCGTTGATGGCGGAACTGGGGTGTACCCCGCCGGCCGTGCGGGCGGCCGTGTCGCGCATGACCCGGCAGGGGTGGCTCGCCGCGAGCCGGTCCGGGCGGTCCAGCTACTACGCGCTCTCGGCGCGAGGGCAGGCGCGGATCGACGAGGCGGCGCAGCGGATCTTCAAGCTGCACCCGGAGCGGTGGGACGGCCGCTGGCGGATCCTCACCGTCGCCGCCTCCGAACGCGACCGGAAGCGCCGGGACCGGCTCCGCCGGGAACTGGCCTGGATGGGGTTTGCCGCGCTGTCCCGCGGCGTCTACCTGACGCCCACCGACCTGTTCGATCGGACCGCGTCGCTCGCGGAGCGCTACGGCCTGACCGGCCGGTGCGAGATGTTCACCGCCGATCACGACGGCCCGACCCCTGACGCCCGGCTGGCGGCCCGCTGCTGGGATCTGCGGGCGATCGACGCCGCCTACGCCGAGTTCGTCGCGGAGTGGCGGCCGCGGCTCGACCGCCACCGCGCGCGTGCCGCCGGGGGAGCGGCCGCGCCGGGCGCGGAGACGCCGGCCCCGCCCGGCGGGGAGGGGCCGACCGATGCGACGTGCTTTGTGGAAAAGACCCGGCTCGTGCACGCGTTTCGGAAATTCCTGTTCATCGATCCGGGGCTTCCCCAAGACCTGCTGCCGGAGCGGTGGACCGGAACCGAGGCCCGCGGGGTCTTCTCGACCTATTACCATCTGCTGACGGAGGGCGCCCTGCGGTTTTTCGAACGCCACTACCGGCCCGCGCCGGGCCACGAGGGGGATCTCCCCCGCGGCCGTCAGGCGGCCCGCCGCGATCCGTTCCGGCCGCCCCTCCCGGTGGTCTGACCCCGCCCCCACGCATCCGCCGGACGGGCGCGCGGCCTACGGCGGCGCGACTTCACTCCAGATCGGTTTCACACCCGCGATATGGCCGGACCCCTGAGCGATCTGGAAGTTACTCGTCCCGGGGTAGAAGGGGGGCGCGAAGCCGCGGCTCATCCGTGTGTCGTACGTGAAATTGCGCCCGTATCCCGACTGCACCCCGCCCTGGGAGTTCAGCTGTCCGAAGGCGCCGTAGTATTTCTCGATGATGCCGCCGAGGAGGTTCGCCGTGCCGCGGGGCTGCCCCGCGCTGTAGTTCTTGACGGTCACCACGCTCTTGTAGGCGCTTCCCGACGTCCCGGCCATCAAGACTGCCTGAATGATCACGTTGTCCGGGGCGTATTGTCCGATGACGATATCCCCGCCGGACGAGAACAGGCCCAGGATGTTCAACGGGTTCGACGTCGGATCCGACGGGTTCGGCGGGGTCTGGTACTGGACGTTGCCCTGGATGGTGATCGTCCCCGAGGCCGCAACCGTCGTCTGCTCGTTCTGCTGGAGGGTTCCGCTGAGCGAGTTGATCTGTCCCTGGACGTAGAGGATGGCCCCGTTATCGTTGCCGGGCCCCTGCCATCCCTTGGGCACGCTCGTGAAGCGCCGCGTCATCGGCCCCTGGGGAAGACCGGGGCAGCCGTTCTGGTTGGACGGCTGAGGCCACGCGTTGTTCCCCTTATCGTCGATCATGGTCACGGTGGTCTGGTTCAGGGCGCGGTCGACCGTCACGGTGGCGGTCACCTTTCCCTGCGTGAGCGTGTACACGGCCTGGCTGTTCATGGGCCCCCCGACGCTCATGGTGAGGCTGTCCAGGTCGCCCTGCACGTACACGCCGCCGAGCATCTGATTGATGTTGGGATCCGACACGCAGTCGCCGGCCGCGTCGGTCACCGGCACATAGATGCCGTTCGGGACGGTCCCCGTCCCCTTCAGCTCCGGGATCGCGGCGTCGATCTGGGCCGGCGTCACCTGGGCGTAGTTCCCCGGGGGCAGCCCGATCGCGACCCCCTGCTGGTTGTACGCGTCGGACGGGAATGGGACGGTCGGCGCGCCGAGCGTAAAGTTGGCCGGGGCCGCGGCCTGGGGAGTGGGGGCCGGAGGCGCCAGCGCCGCGTCGACCCTGGTCCCGTTGCGCACGTTCTCGACGGCGGCGAGCTCGACGTTGTTTCCATTGTTGTAGTACCAGGCCTTGGGGCTGGCGCTCTGCACGGTGCTGGTGAAGGTTGGGAACTGGTAGAACCGGAACTCGCCGTTCGTGTACACGGGACCGCTGAAGGTCGTGGGATTGGCAAACCAGACCGGGTTGCCGTTCGCATCGGTGTGGGTGTCCGTGAACAGCGCGTACCGGGCGAAGGACTGCGCCTGGAGGTAGACGCTGAAGTTGCCGGTATACTTGACCTCCCGCCGCCAGGAGGGGGGGAGGCTCCCGATGCTCGTGATCGTGTATGTGTAGAAGATCTCATAGGAGGAGGCGGTCCCGGCGACCAGGTGGACGGCGCACGGCCTCCCCGTGCACGAGGGATCCGGCGTGACTTTGGGCGCCAGCGTCACCGTGGCGGTGTACGTCCCGTCCCCCAGCGTGTTCGCCGGCGCGCCGCCGTACTGCAGCTTGAGGTGCGCGGTGGAGAGGCCCCAATTGATCTGGAACGTCGCCGCCGGGCTGGACGTGGTCAGAGGGACCGGGCTGATGAGCCGCTGGCCGTCCACCACCAGGTAGTTCAGGAGAGCCAACGGGTTCTGCGCCACGCCGTTGTTATACCAGCCGCGCACGGTCGCCGGCAGGAGCGAGGGATCCACGGTGGTGAACCCGGTCGGATAGGCGCCGACGTAGGCCATCAGCGCGGCGCGGGCCTGGGCCGCCCCACCCTCGGCGATGTAGAGGCTCTTCTGCCCGGTCAGCCTGAGCCCGCTCACCGCGGTCTCTTTGCCGACCAGGAACAGCATGAGCGCCGCGAGCAACGTGAGCACGAGCGTGACGCTGAGGAGCGTCATCATCACGAGCCCCCGTTCGCCCCGCGGGGAACGCGTCTCAGAAAATATCAAGAGGCCCACCTCCTGTCGGTGGCCCTCTTTCGGCAGCGCAGCCAGCCACGCTGTGTGTGGCTCTGTCGCTTTGCGTCCCCGGATTGCTCCGGGTTTGCCTTTTCGTGAGGTCCCTTCACTTCCTTTGTATGCCCCGCGTCCCCAGGAGGAAGACGTGCAGGCGCCCGGCCCCCCCGCGTCTGGTGGGCATCGTTTGGGGGGGGACGCGCGGATCTTCGAGGAATCGTTCAGGAAAATGCCACGAAACTTCCGCGCGCGTCCCTGAGGGCGCCTCTAGGCTTCGACGGGCCTTACTGCGCGTCGAGCACCGTGGATTCGGTCACCAGGGGTGTGCCGTCGGGGTCGGTCGGGCGGTAGACGCTGACCGTCACCGTGATCATGTTGAGGTTGTTGTCCGGCGTCACGGTGACGGAGACCTGGAACGTGTGTGGAGAGGGATTCAAGACGCCGGTGTACGGCGCCGGGAGCGGCAGAGGGGTCCGGGCGATATTCGTGAAGCCGACCATCGCGTACGGGTTCGGGCTCGCCTTGATCTGCTCGATGATCTGTCCGGCCAGGCTCGTCGCGGCTGATTTGGTGTCGGACCGGTTGGCGTAGGTCGCGCCGTTCATGAACACCTGAAGCAGGGCGAAGGAGATCGCCAGGAACACCGTCATGCCCACGATGATCTCGATGAGCGTGAATCCCCTCGCCCCACCGACGCGTGGACGCTGACGACGCCTGCTCCCCGGTCCCGACGCGCGTGCCATGACACCACTCCCCCGATCCCTATACATGCCCCAATTGCGCGGACAGAAGACAGCCCGGGCGAAACGCGGCCGGCGTCCCCCCTGCGGGGACTCCACACGGACGTGGAACACACGGCACGCAGAGGCGATCGTTGACATCGCACGGGGGCGGCCGATATAATGGTGCGCGGCGCCGCAGGGCTTTTTTTGTTTCTCGCGGAGGAGAGAGGTCGGTGAAGCTCGGTCACCCGGTACGGCTTCTGGGGATCCTCCTCATCGCGGCCGCGGCGTTTCTGATTGCGTTCGAGCCCGTGGCATTTCCCGGCGGACCGACGACCCCCCGGTTTCAGACGCCCCGCCTCCACATGAACCTCGGCCTGGACCTCAGGGGCGGAAGCCACATCGTCCTGCAGGCCAAGGCGACGCCCGAGACCCCGATCAGCAACGATGCGATGGACGGGGTGCTGAAGGTGATCCGCAACCGGATCGACCAGCTGGGGGTGGCCGAGCCGGTGATCACCCGGCAGGGGCGGGACCGGATCGTGGCGGAGCTGCCGGGGATCGAGAACCCCCAGCGGGCGATCGAGCTGATCGGCAAGACCGCGCTGCTCGAATTCGTCGACACCGGGAGCACCTCGCTGCCCCGGGGAGCGGAGTGGACGGGACCGGAGACCGTCGTCCTGCCCGACAATAAGACGACCGCCAAGGTCCCGAAGAAGATCATCCTCACCGGCGCGGATCTCATCGACGCCCGGACCCAGTTCGACCAGTTCGGCCGGCCGAACGTCGCCTTCACCTTTCGGAGTTCGGCCGCCAAGAAGTTCGAGGATTACACCACCAAAAACATCGGCAAGTATTTGACGATCGTGCTGGACAGCCGGGTGATCAGCTCGCCCGTCATCAACAGCCCGATCCCCGGCGGCCGGGGGGTGATCGAGGGCGGGTTCACGCTGGAGTCCGCCCGGGACCTCGCGGTGCTGCTGCGCGGCGGCGCGCTGCCGCTCCCGGTCGAGGTGGTCGAGAACCGGACGGTCGGTCCGCTGCTGGGACGCGATTCCATCGACCGCAGCCTTCGGGCCGGGTACATCGCCTTCGTGCTGGTGGGGCTCTTCATGGCGCTGTACTACCGCTTTCCGGGGATCCTCGCCGACCTGGCGCTCGGCGTCTACACGCTGATGCTGTTTGCGCTCCTGACGCTGATCGGCGCGACCCTCACCCTGCCCGGGATCGCCGGGTTCATCCTCTCGCTCGGGGTGGCGGTGGACGCCAACGTGATCATCTTCGAGAAGGTCAAAGAGGAGCTCAGGAGCGGCAAAACGCTCCGGACCGCGGTGGGGACGGGGTGGAGCCGGGCGGTGGTAACGATCTTCGATTCGAACACGACGACGCTGATCGGCGCGGCCGTGCTACTCTGGCTCGGGACGGGGCCGGTCCGCGGATTCGCGGTCACGCTCATCCTGGGGATCCTGACGAGCATCTTCACGGCGATCCTCGTCACGCGGGTGTTCGTCGACCTCGTCCTGGAGTCGTCGGCCGCCGGGTGGGTCCAGGCGCTCGCGAAGACCGGCGCCGGCAGGCGCCCCACCCCCGCCGTGGGCACGGGGGAGTAGGCGCGTGGCCAGCCCGCCCGCCGCGACGAGCCGCGGCGCGTTTGATCTGATCGGCCGGCGGCGGTGGTGGTACGCGCTGTCGCTGGCGGTGATCGTCCCCGGGCTCCTCGCCCTCTACCTCCATCACGTCCGCGATCACCATGCGTTGAACTGGGGCGTCGACTTCACCGGGGGCAACTCGCTCGAACTGCGGATCACCCAGCCGTTCAGCGTCGGGGACGTCCGGGCGGTGCTGAGCCGGTTCCAGCTCGAGGACGCGATCATCCAGCGGTCCGGCGACACCGAGGTGTTCATCCGGACGCGGCCGCTCACCCAGAACCAGTCCAACGCGATCATCGCGGCGGTGACGGCGCGGTTCCCCGGCACCGCCATGCTGCGCCAGGACACGGTCGGCCCCGAGATCGGGGCGGAGCTCCGCAACATCGCGATCTTCGGCCTGGCGGTCGGGCTCATTTTACAGATCGTCTTCATCTCGTTCCGGTTCCATTCGATCCGCTTCGCCATCGCCGCCGACGTCGCCCTGCTCCACGATCTGCTGGTGGTCATCGGCGCGTTCGCGCTCTCCCAGCGGGAGGTCAACAGCAGCTTCCTCGCGGTGCTGCTGACCGTCGCCGGGTACTCCATCAACGACACGATCGTCATCTTCGACCGGATTCGGGAAAATCTCGGTCTGCGGACGCGCGAGCCGTTCGAGCACCTGGTCAACCGCAGCGTGCTCGAGGCCCTCGTCCGGTCCATTAACACCGCCATGACCGCGGTCCTGGCGATCGGGGCGGTCTACGTCTTTGGCGGCGAGACGATCCGCGACGTGGCCTTCGGCCTGGTGGTGGCCATAACGACCGGCGGCTACTCCTCGATCTTCAACGCCAGCCCGATCCTCGTCGACTGGCACCACTGGTCCGAACGGCGGCGCGGCGGGGGCCAGGTCCCCCGTCCGGCGCGGGCCGTCCAACCGGCCCCGGGTCTCCCGGCCGAGCCGGCCGCTGGCCCGGGAGTCGACCCGAGCCGGCCGGCGCCCGCCGTCGCGTCTGGGGAACGGCACATCGGGATGGTGCCGGCGGACCCCGGCGCTCCGGGCGGGGGCGGGCGGCGTCGCAGGGGCGGGCGGCGCCGGAGGTAGACGGCCATGGGCGGGGCGCTGGTCGGCATGCTGATCCTGCTGCTCGTCGTGACGGTCTTCGCGTTGAGCAACCTCGGCACCGTCACGATCAATTTCATGCAGGTGGCGATCATCACCGGCCCGCTGGCGCTCATTGTGGTCGGCGCGGGCGTCCTGGGAGCGCTGCTGACCTACCTGGCTTCGCTGATCCACCACGTCCGGCAGATCCGCCACATCCGCAGCCTGGAAGAGCGCCTCCGGGCGCACGAAGAGCCGTTGACGGCCCCGCTCAACACCGCCGCGGGCGAGGACACTCAGTGACGGCCGCACGGGTCGGGGCCGCTTCGGGCGAAGACCGCAGACGGTTCTGACAGCCTCGCGTTGGCCCGCCCTGGGGGCGCACGCACCCCCAGCGATTTCCCGGCGGGCGATATAATGGTACGTAGAATGCCTGCGCCCGGATGGACCGTCGAGCCCGAAGATCCGAACGCCGCCCAATTCGCCCTGGCGCTCGGCGTCCATCCCCTGACCGCGGCGCTGCTGCGGCGCCGCGGCGTCGCCTCCGCCGACGCGGCCCACCGGTTTCTCCATCCCACCCTCGATGAGCTCTCCGACCCGGGGGGACTGCCGGGGATGGTCGATGCCGTCGCCTGTGTCGCGCAGGCGCTGGCGGCCGGGCGGCGCATCGCCATCCACGGCGATTACGATGTGGACGGGATCTCCGCGACGGCCATCCTGCTGCGGGGCCTGCGCGCGCTCGGCGCCGACCCGCTCTGGTACCTTCCCCACCGCTTCCACGACGGGTACGGGCTCGGGATCCGGGCGGTCGAGACCCTCGCCGCCCGCGGCGCGGAGTTGCTGATCACCGCCGACTGCGGGATCACGGCCGGGGCCGCGGTGGCGCGCGCCCGGGCCCTGGGGTGCGCTGTGGTCGTTCTGGACCATCACCATCCATCGGACGACCGCCCCGCCGCCGTGGTGGTCGAGCCTTCGCGCCACCCCGGCGCGCCGGCGCCGCTCTGCGCCGCCGGGCTGGCGTTCGCCTTTGTGGTCGCGCTGCGCCGTCGGGTGGGCGCGCGCCCGGCCATCCAGGAGGGCCTGGCTTCGCTCGCCGCCCTCGGCACGATCGCCGACGTCGTGCCCCTCCTCGACGACAACCGCCGCCTGGCCGCCGCGGGACTCGCGGAGATGCAGGCCGCGCCGCTCGCAGGCATCCGCGCCCTCGCCGCGGTCTCGGCCATCCAGGCGCCGATCGACGCCCGGACCGTGGGGTGGCAGTTGGGACCCCGCCTGAACGCCCCCGGGCGGCTCGGCGATCCGACGCCGTCGCTGGAGCTGCTCATCACCGATGAGGATCAGGCGGCGCGGGCGCTCGCCGAACGCCTGGACGCCGCCAACCGAGAGCGTCAGGCGGTCCTCGAGCGCGTGCTCGGCGAAGCGCTCGTCCAGGCCGAGGAGGATGCCCAGGCTCCGGCGTTGGTCGTGGCGGGGGAAGGGTGGCATCCGGGCGTCGTCGGGCTCGTGGCCGGCCGGCTGGTCGAGCAGTACCGCCGGCCCGTGGTGGCGATCGGCATCGAAGGCGCGACCGGCCGCGGGTCGGCGCGCAGCGTCGAGGCGTTCGACCTGGTGGGAGCGCTCGGCGCCTGCGGGCAGCACCTGCTCGCGTTCGGCGGGCACGCGATGGCGGCGGGGCTGTCGATCGCGCGGGACGCGGTGCCGGAGTTCCGGCGCGCCTTCCAGGAGCTCGCCCAGGAGGGGGCCGCGCAGCGCGCGGCCGCCCCGCGCCTCCGGGTGGACGCGGAAGTGGGCCTGGAGGCCCTCACCCCCCGCCTCATTCAGGAATTCGAGCGCCTTGGGCCGTTCGGGGCATCGAACCCGGAACCGGTGCTCGCCGCGCGCGGGGTCCGTGCCGTCAATCGCCGCGTGGTCGGGGACGGACGGCATCTTCGGATGGACGTCACGGACGGGACCACCGTCGTGGAGGCGATCGGGTTCACGCTGGCGCCGGCCGGCGAGCTCCTGCTGTTTACCGAGGCGCCCCTGGACCTCGTCTTCGTCCCCGAGCGGGACCGGCTCGATCGGGAGCGGATCCGGCTTCGCGTGCAGGCGCTCGAGGTCCCCGGGATGGACCCGGAGTCGGTGCTTGCGGATACCGGCGCGCTGCTCGACCGGCTCTTCCGCCGCGCCGCGGAGTATTTGGACGAGACGCCGTCTCGCGAGGTCGAAGACGCGCCGGCCCTGTACACCAAGGTGGTCGGCGTGACCTTCAACGGCCGTCAGGAGGCGGTGGCATCGCTTCATCCGGGCGACCGTCTCCGGTTGGTCCGGGAGCCGGCCAACGCGCATGATCCGCACGCGGTCCGGGTCGTGGGCCCCGACGGCCGGGACCTGGGGTACCTGCGGGCGCAGCTTGCCGGCCGCCTGTCGCCCTCGATCGACGTGGGCGCGCGGTACCACGCCACCGTGATGGCGGTGACGGGAGGCGGCGACCGCGCCCTGGGCGTCAACGTCTTCCTCGAGCGCGACGATGCGGGCGGCCCGCCCGCCGCCGACGGCGTTCCGGCGCGGGCCGGCGGGGACGCCCGGCCTCCGTCGCTGCGGGCGGCCTGGGATCGGCCGCCCCTCGAGGTGAACGATGGGCGGCCGTGGCCGGCGGCCACCGCCGCGGCGTTTCGGGCCATCGCCGGTGGGACATCGGTCGTGCTCGCGCTGCCGCCCGGATGCGGATGGGCCGGCGCGCTCGCGGGCGCCGCCGCGTTGAAGGTGCGCGATGGCTCGTGCGTCCTCCTCGTCGCGCCACTCCGCCGGCAGGTGTATCACCGGGCCGACCAGTTGCAGTCGCGCCTCGCGCGGCTGGGAGTTCGGGTCCTGCCGGCGCACGGGCTCCAGGGGCTTCGGGAGCGCGAGCGGGTCGTGACCGCGCTTCGCTCGGGCGAGGTCGACGTGCTGGTGGCCAGCGCCGAGGTCGCTGCCGAAGACTGGGTGATGACGCACGCGGACCGGATCTCCGCCGTCCTCGTCGAGGCCGGCTCCGGCCCTTGCCGGATCCCGCAGCTCGAGGACCGGCCGGTGTGCGTGCTGGCGGCGCCCGCGGCCGCCGACGCCCTGGCGCGTTTGTGCCCGGGCGCCGAGGTCGTGTGCGACGCGCCGCTCCGGACCGGGCTTCGGGTGGTCGACCGCCGGAGCACGCCGGACAAGGGCGCGACGCTGGAGGAAGTGATCGGCAGAGACGAGAAAGTCGTCGTTTATGCCGCCGGACGGGAAGAGTGCGTGCAGCTGGCGCAGCATCTGCGCGCTCAGCACGACGGCCTCACGCGGCGGGTCGGCTACCTGCACGGTGGGCTTCCGGCGCGCGTGCGCCACATCGTCGCGCAGGCCTTCCGGGAGGGCCGCCTGGACGTCCTGGTGGCGACCGCGGCGCTCGACGAAGAAGCGCTGCCTTCTGACGTGCGCGATGTGCTGGTCGCTTCACTTCCGTCGGACCGCGCCCGGTTTGTGGAGGCGTTCGGCGGCGCGGGGTTCGGCGCCCGCCCGGTGACGGTGACCCTGCTCTTCGGCGCGGACGAGATGGCCGCGCGCCGGCGCGCGCTGGGGGGGCGGGCGCCCGACCGGGAGGTTCTGGCGGCGGTCTATCGGGAGCTGCGGCGGTGGCGGGGCGACGCCGCGTGGGCGTGGCCGGACGACGCGACCTGGGCGCACCTCAGCCGGGCGCTGCCGGATCTTCCGCGCTCCGCGGTCGATGGTGCGGTGGCGATCTTTGAAGAAGCCGGGCTGGCCACCCGCGAGATCGTGCTGGGGCGATCCGAGGTCCAACTGCTCCCCGCGCTCAGGCGGGACCTCGGCGCGTCGCTGCGGTACCGCGAGGGCCGGCGGGAGCGGGACGCGTTCGAGGAGTTCGCCCGGTGGGCCCTGCGCGCCGGCGGCTTCGAACTGCTTCAGGCGGCCGCGGGGCAGGGTGGGGGCGCATGAAGCCGGGGGCGCGCCCGCGGCGGTGGAGGGGGCGGCGATGAAGCGGTTTCATCTCCCCCGAAGCGGCGCCGAGGAGACGCTGCCCGCCGACGCCGCCGAGCTGCTGGCCCGCATCAAGCGCCTGACGCCGCAGACCGACCTCGACCTGATCCGCCGCGCGTTCCTCTTCGCCCAGGACGCGCACGCCGGCCAGACCCGCGCCTCGGGCGAGGTCTACGTCGGCCACAGCGTCGCGGTGGCGTCGCTCCTGGCCGACCTGCGGTTGGATGCGGTGACCATCGCCGCGGCGCTGCTGCACGACGTGCCGGAGGACACGCCGCACACGATCGAAGAGATCCAAAACAAGTTCGGCCCGGAGGTCGCCGGGCTGGTGGATGGGGTGACCAAGCTCGGCCGGATCGAGTGGAAGAGCCGGGAGGAGCGCCAGGCGGAAAACTTGAGGAAGATGTTCCTGGCGATGGCCAACGACATCCGGATCATCCTGATCAAGCTGGCCGACCGCGTCCACAATCTGCGGACGATCGAGTTCCTCCCCGAGTGGAAGCAGAAGCGCACCGCCAGCGAGACCCTGGAGATTTACGCCCCCCTGACCGAACGCCTCGGGATCGGCAGCATCAAGCGGGAGCTGGAAGACCGGGCGTTCGCCGTGCTGGAGCCGGACGCCTCCCGCGAGATCAGCGGCCAGATCGAGCGCAGCCGGCAGGAGCAGGAGGCGCTGCTGGCGAGGGTGGTGGAGACCCTGCACCGCGAACTGAACCAGGGCGGGATCCGGGTGGACGCGGGGCAGATCACCGGGCGGCCGAAGCATGTCTACAGCATCTACCAGAAGATGCAGCGGCCCAAGTACCAGGGGCAGGGCGTCGGCCGCATCTACGACCGGCTGGCGATCCGGGTGATCGTCAACGACCTCCGGGAGTGCTACGAGGCCCTCGGGGTGGCGCACTCGTTGTGGAAGCCCATCCCCGGCGAAGTCGACGACTACATCGCGAACCCCAAAACCAGCGGCTACCAATCCCTGCACACCGCGGTGATCTGCGAGGGACAGCCGCTCGAGATCCAGATCCGGACCGCCCAGATGCACCACGCCGCCGAGCACGGCATCGCGGCGCACTGGCGGTACAAGGAGGGCGGCAAGAAGTCCGACCCGGGGTTCGAGCAGAAGCTCTCCTGGCTGCGCCAGCTGCTGGAGTGGCACCAGGAACTGCGGGATCCCCGCGAGTTCATGCACTCGGTGAAGATCGACCTGTTCCAGAACGAGGTGTTCGTCTTCACGCCCAAGGGCGACGTCATCGACCTCCCCGCCGGCGCGACCCCGATCGACTTCGCCTTCCGCATTCACACCGACGTCGGGTCCCATACGGTGGGCGCGAAAGTGAACGGGCGGCTCGTCCCGCTGAGCCACCCGCTGCAGTCCGGCGATATTGTGGAGGTGACGACCAACAAGAACAGCGCCGGGCCGAGCCGGGACTGGCTGGCGTTCGTCCAGACCAGCAACGCCCGGACGAAGATCCGGCAGTGGTTCAAGCGGGAGCGGCGCGAGGAGAACATCTTCCGGGGCAAGGACCTGCTGGAGAAGGAGCTCCGCCGGACCGGCAGTGTGACCGCGGCGCTGCGGCCCGAGCGGCTGCGCGCGGCCGCCGCGCAGTTCGGACTGCCCAACGAGGAGGAGATGCTGGCCGCGCTCGGCAACGGCGACGTGTCGCTGCTTCAAGTGGTGCAGTCCCTGCGCGGAGGGCCGGTGGCCGAGGACGAAGCCCCTCCGGCGGCGCCGCCCGCCCCGGCCGCCCGCTCCACCACCGCCCGCGGCATCCGGGTTCGGGGCGTCGACAACGTGCTGATGCGGTTCGGCCGGTGCTGCAGCCCGCTGCCCGGCGACCGCGTCCTCGGGTACATCACCCGGGGCCGGGGCGTGACCATCCATCGCTCGGACTGCCCCAACAACCAGTTCCTGCGGACCCAGGCGGAGCGCCTGGTGGAAGTGGAGTGGGAGGCCTCCGCGGACGGGACGTATCAGGTGGAGATCGAGGTGGAGGCGCTCGACCGGGTCGGGCTCCTCAAGGACATCCTGGCGGCGGTGACGGAGACGAAAACCAACGTGGTCTCGGTCAACGCCCGCGTCCGCAAGGACAAGGTCGGCGTCGTCAACATCGTCGTCGAGATCCGGAACGTCACCCAGCTGACGGCGGTGATGCAGCGGATCGGCCAGCTGCCGGAAGTGTACAGCGTTGAGCGGATCGTCCCGCACTAGCCCACCCCACGACTCGGACCGACCGAGGCGGAGCCCGGGGGGGCGGACCCGTGACGGGATGACCGCCGGGACGCGCTCCTGTGGAGCGCGGAGGAGGGAGCGATGATCGGAACGGCGGCGCGCGTGGGGGTGTTTACGGAGTCGGTCATCCGGGAGATGACGCGGCTCGCGGCGGAGCACGGCGGCGTCAACCTCGCCCAGGGGTTTCCGGATTTCCCGGCGCCGGCGGAGCTCCTCGAGGCGGCGGCCCGGGCGCTGCGGGAGGGCTACAATCAGTACGCGATCACCTGGGGCGCCCCGAACTTCCGCCGCGCGCTGGCCGAGAAGGCGCGGTGGTTCAACGGCATCGCCGTTGATCCCGAGCGCAACATCACCGTCACCTGCGGGGCGACCGAGGCGATGATGGCCACGCTCCTCGCCACGGTGAACCCCGGGGAAGAAGTGATCGTCTTCGAGCCCTTCTACGAGAACTACGGCCCCGACGCCAAGCTCTCCGGCGCGGTGCCGCGGTTCGTCCCGATCAGGCTCGAGCCGGGATTCCCATTCGACCCCGATCAGGTTCGCGCCGCGGTCACCCCCAAGACCCGGGCGATCGTCGTCAACACGCCGCACAACCCGACCGGGAAGGTGTTCAGCCGGCCCGAGCTCGAGTTCATCGCGGGGCTCTGCCACCAGCACGATCTCCTGGCCATCACGGATGAGGTGTACGAGCACATTATCTACGATGGGCTGGCGCACACGACGCTGGCCGCCCTCCCCGGGATGCTGGAGCGCACCGTCATCGTCAACAGCCTCTCGAAGAGCTACAGCGTGACGGGCTGGCGCGTGGGCTGGACGATCGCGCCGGCCGCGATCGCCGACGGCATCCGGAAGGTGCACGATTTTCTGACGGTCGGCGCCGCGGCGCCGCTGCAGGAGGCGGGGGTGACCGCGCTCGGCTTTCCCCGCCGGTACTACACCGACCTGGCGGCGATGTACCAGCGCAAACGGGACACGCTCCTCGGCATCCTTCAGGAGGCCGGGTTCGCGTGCCTGGCGCCCTCCGGAGCCTACTACATCATTTGCGACATCACCCCCCTGGGGTACGACGACGACTACGAGTTCACCATGCACCTGATCCGGGAGGTGGGGGTCGCCCCGGTGCCCGGGTCCTCGTTCTTCCACGATCCCGCGTCCGGCCGGCATTACGTCCGGTTCGCGTTCCCCAAGCGGGAGGAAACCTTCGACGAGGTCCGCAGCCGCCTGCGGCGCCTCCGTCCGCGCTCGCGCGCCACCTCCGCGCCGGCGCTGCAGCCGGCTCCCCGGCCCTCCGTCTCCCGGCCGGCCGCCTCCGGTCCGGCGGCGGCCGGCCGCCGGGGGAGGTCCAGGCGGTGAGCGTCCGCCCTCGACCGACAACCGCGGAACTCGCAGGGCAGCCCCCTGCGGGGGCTCCAAACCAAATTGGAGCCGACGGCACGCAGAGGTTGAAATCGTGGGCGGACTATCGGTCGGAGTTCCCGGTGTTCAAGGACGCGACCTACCTCAACTCCTGCTCCCTCGGAGCGCTGGGGACGCCGGTCCGGCGCGCGATCGAGCGGTGCCTCGACCTCTGGTCGTCCATGGGCGCTTCGGCCTGGTACGGCCCCTGGTGGGAGGAGCTCGGCGCGCTGAGAGGCTCCGCCGCCCGGCTGCTCGGCGCCGGAGGGGAGGACGTGGCGCTGTTCCCCTCGATCACCGCCGCGCTGTCCGCGGTGGGGAGCGCCTTCGACTACCGGCAGCGCCCCCGCGTGGTGATCGCCGATATCGATTTCCCAACCGTATCCTACCAGTGGCTCGCCAAGCGACCGCGCGGGGTCGAGGTGGTGTTCGTCCACAGTCCCGATGGGCTCACGGTGCCGCTCGAAGCGTTCGAGCGGGCGATCGATGAGCGCACGCAGTTGGTGGCGACCTCGCACGTCTACTTCCAGAGCGGCGCGATCCAGGACGCGGCGGCGCTGGCGCGTCTCGCGCACGCCCGGGGCGCGCTCCTCTTGCTGGATGCCTACCAGTCCGCCGGGCAGCTGCCGCTGGACGTCCGGGCCGCCGGCGTGGACTTTCTCGTGACCGGGGGGCTGAAGTGGCTCCTCGGAGGGCCCGGGATCGCCTTCCTGTACGCCCGGCCGGAGGTCCGCGCCGCGCTGCGCCCGGAGGTCGTCGGATGGTTCGCCCACCGCAACCAATTTGCGTTCGACATCACCCGCCTCGAGTACGCGGACGACACCCGCCGCTTCGAGGGCGGGACCCCGGCGATCGCCGCGGTCTTCGCCGGCCGGGCGGGGCTGGAGTATGTGCACGAGATCACCCCGGCAAGGCTGCGCGCCAGGCAGGTGGAGCTCGCCTCCGCGCTGGTCGAGGCGCTTCGCGGAGCGGGTCTGTCGCCGCGATTGGCGGGCACGGTGCAGGCGCACGCCGGGATCATCACCGTCCCGGTCCCCGATCCTCCCGCGGCCGTTCAGGCGCTGGCGCGGGAGGGCGTCATCATCGACTCCCGGCCCGGGGTGGTCCGTTTCTCGCCGTACTTCTATAACACCGTCGAGGACATCGATCGCGCCGTCGCTGCGCTGCGGCGATACGTCCGCTAGTCGCGTGTCACGCACACGGGCGCATGTCCGAGCACCCGCCGGACCGATGCGAGTGCTCGGGATCGGGGCGCCCTAGCGGATGCGGGCGCTCGTGCAGCGGGTCCGGCGGGCTGAGGTGCGCGTGCTCGCGCGGCCATCGGGATCCGGCCCGGACGACCCCGGCGAGGTCGCCGGGCAGATCGGCCGCGGGATGGTGGTGCTGCTCGGGGTCGGGCTCGCGGACGGGTCTGAGGATGCCCGCGCGCTCGCCGGCCGGCTGGCCCATCTCCGGATCTTCGGGGACGAGACCGGGCGGCTCAACCGGTCGCTCCTCGATACCGGCGGCGAGGTCCTGAGCGTCTCGCAGTTTACGCTCTACGCGGACACCAGCGGCGGGCGGCGGCCGAGCTTCGTCCGGGCGGCGCCGCCGGAGCAGGCCGAGCCGCTGTATCTCGAGTTCAACCACTCGCTCGAGGCGCTGGGAGTCCGCGTGGTCCCCGGCCGGTTCCGGGCGCACATGGTCGTGGAGATCCACAACGACGGGCCGGTGACCCTCCTCCTGGACAGCCAAGAGCGATGACCCGGCGTCTGGAATTCTGGGAACTCGCCGCGTGCGGGGCCGCCGCGGGAGGGACCGGCGTGTGGGGGCTGGCCGCCGCCGCGCGGATCGGGTGGCTGCGGGCGTTCCTGGATCTGTTCCCGCATTCCAGCTGGGACGCGCTGACCTGGGTGCTGATCCCGGTCCTGCTGTTGCTCGCGCCCGCCGCCCAGGGCGCGATCGTCGCCCGGCTGGCGGCCCCGCGCCCGGCGCCGGTGCGGCGGGGGGTCGCCGGCAGCGTGGCCGGCACGCTCCTGGTGCTGCTCGCCGCGTCGACCTTCGTCCTGGCCCTGATCCGGCGGCTGCCGGCGCCGGTGGTGGGGATGCTCGCGCGGACGCTGCCTCAAACGTTGATCCTCGGGTGCGGGGGGCTCCTCGTCGGGGGGTGGCTGCTCGCCGCCGGCCGTCTGCTGCAGTCGCCCCGGCTGCGCGCTGCGGCATTCCCCATCGTGGTGCTCGTGGGAGGCGCGGCGTGGCTGCGCGCCCGGGGATGGGTGCTGGCCGCCGCGTACGTGCTGGATCGCGCCGAGGTGGTGGCGTTCTTCCTCGCGGTGGTCTTCGGCGGCGCCTTCGGGGCCGCCTGGAGCGTCCAGCGCGCCACCGCGGCGAATTTGACAGGCGCGGACGCCGGCGGGTACAATGTGCGCACCTCGGCCGGCCCGATGAGGCCGGGCGAGAGCGGCGAAGAATCCTTCCCGTCGATGGTGAGGAAGTAGCCTCACCGGACGGGTTTTTTATCGCAGCCGGAACGGAGGCTATACGGCATGGACATCAAGGCGCCCCGGGGGATGCAGGACATCTTGCCGGCGCAGGTCGGCCGCTGGCATCGCGTCGAGGCGCAGATCCGGGACCTGGCGCGCCGGTACGGCTATCAGGAGATCCGCACGCCGGTCGTCGAGCACACCGAAGTGTTCCTGCGCGGGGTGGGCGCCGGAACGGACATTGTTGACAAGGAGATGTATACGTTTTTGGACCGGGGCGAGCGGAGCCTGACGCTGCGCGCCGAGGGAACCGCGCCGGTGATGCGCGCGTTCCTCGAGCACAACCTGGGGGCCGCCGGACTGCCCGTCAAGGTCTACTATATCTGCCCGATCTTCCGCTACGACCGGCCGCAGCTCGGCCGGTACCGGCAGCACACGCAGTTCGGCGCGGAAGTGATCGGCAGCCCGGACCCGGCGGCGGATGCCGAGGTGCTGAGCCTGGGGGTGCGCCTCGTCGAAGCCCTCGGCCTCAGGGACGTGACGGTGCACCTCAACAGCGTCGGCGACGCGGTCTGCCGGCCCGGGTACATCCGGGCGCTGCAGGACTACTTCAGGCCGCACCTCGGTGAGATGTGCGCGGACTGTCAGCGGCGCTTCGAGACGAACCCGCTGCGCCTGCTCGACTGCAAGACGGATCAGCGGATCGTCCGGGGGGCCCCGCAGATCCTCTCCTACCTCGACGACGCCTGCCGGGCCCACTTCGACGGCGTGCAGGCTCACCTGGATGCGGCCGGCATCCGGTACGCGCTGGATCCGCACATCGTGCGCGGGCTCGACTACTACACGCGAACGGCGGCCGAGGTCTACTCCGGAAACCTGGGCGCCCAGAACGCGATCTTCGGCGGGGGCCGGTACGATGGGCTGGCCGAGCAGCTCGGCGGCCGTCCGACGCCGGGCGTGGGGTTCGGGTTGGGGATCGAGCGGCTGCTCCTGGCGCTCGAGCAGGAGGGCCTGGCGCCGCCGGCAGATCAGCGGCTGGACGCCTACATCGCCACGGCCGGCGCGCACACCGCCCCTGCGCTCGCCCTGGCGGACCGCCTGCGCGGAGCCGGCATCGCGGTGGACGTCGACGTGATGGCCCGCGGGCTCCGCGCGCAGATGAAGCAGGCGGACCGGCTCGGCGCGATCTACGTGGTCGTGCTGGGGGAGGACGAGATCCGGCGGGGCGTGGCCGGCGTGCGCGAGATGGCGACGGGGACGCAGGAAGAGGTGGCGATCGCCGGCCTCCCGGAGGTCCTGGCGGCCCGGCTGCGGTCTCGGACCGCGCAGAGGGCGCGCGCATGACCGGCGGGCTTGGCGACTGGCGGCGGACCCACAGCAACGGGAGCCTCCGCCGCGCCGATGTGGGGCGGGAGGTCACGCTGATGGGATGGGTTCAGACCCGGCGCGATCTCGGGGGCCTCATCTTCGTCGATCTCCGCGACCGCGAGGGCGTCACCCAGGTCGTCTTCACTCCCCAGGACGCGCCCGCCGCGGCGGCCGCCGCCGCCCAGGTGCGGAGCGAGTACGTCGTGGCGGTCCGGGGGAGCGTGGCCGCGCGGCCCGCCGGAACGGTCAACCCAAAGATTCCGACCGGCGAGGTCGAGGTGCGGGTGCGGGATCTTCGCATCTTGAACCCGGCGGAGACGCCGCCGTTTCCGATCGCCGATGAGGTCGAGGTGGACGAAGCGCTGCGGCTCACGTACCGGTACCTCGATCTCCGCCGGCCGGTGATGTACCGCCACCTCGCGCTCCGCCACCGCCTCACCAAGGCCGTCCGCGACCACCTGAGCGCGGCGGGGTTCCTCGAGGTCGAGACCCCCATGCTGATCAAGAGCACCCCGGAAGGAGCGCGCGATTTCCTGGTGCCCAGCCGTCTCCACCCGGGCAAGTTCTATGTCCTCCCGCAGTCCCCCCAACTCTTCAAGCAGCTGCTGATGGTCGGGGGGGTCGAGCGGTACTTTCAGATCGTCCGCTGCTTCCGGGACGAGGACGGCCGCGCGGACCGGCAGCCGGAGTTCACGCAGATCGACGTCGAGATGTCGTTCGTCGGCATCGAGGACGTCGTCCGGGCCACCGAGGCGATGGTCGCCGCGGTGGTGCGGGACGCCCTCGGGATCACGGTCACCACCCCGTTTCCCCGGATGACCTACGCCGAAGCGATGGACCGCTACGGGACCGACAAGCCCGACCTGCGGTTCTCCATGCCGGTCATCGACTGCTCGGACCTGCTGCGCCACAGCGAGTTCCAGGTCTTCGCCAGGACGGTCGAAGCAGGCGGCGCCGTCCGCGGGATCTGCGTGCCGAAGGCGGCGGAGTTGAGCCGGCGGGAGGTGCAGCAACTGGAAGAGGCGGCGCGGGCCGCGGGCGCGCAGGGGCTGCTGCCCGTGCACCTCGACCGGAACGGCTCGCGCGGCCCCGCCTCCCGGTACCTTCCCTCGGACCGCCTCGCGGCGCTGCGGGAACGGTTTGAGGCGGCGGAGGGCGACCTGCTGCTGCTGGTAGCCGGCGAACCGCGGCAGTCGAGCCTCGCGCTCGGCCGGCTCCGGCTCGACCTGGCCCGCTCGCGCGGGCTGCTCGGTGACCGCCTCGCGTTCGTGTGGGTGATGGAATTTCCGCTGCTGGAGCACAGCCAGGAGTCGGGCCGCCTGGTCGCGGTGCACCATCCGTTTACGGCGCCGCTGGACGAGGATCTCCCGCTGCTGGAGCATAGCCCGCTCCGCGCGCGGGCCAAGGCCTACGACCTGGTCTTGAACGGCGTGGAACTGGGCGGGGGGAGCATCCGGATCCACCAGCAGGAGATGCAGTCCAGGTTGTTTCAGATTCTGGGGATCTCCCCCGAGCAGGCCCGGGACCGGTTCGGGTTCCTCCTGGAGGCGTTCCGGTATGGGGCGCCTCCCCACGGCGGCATCGCCTTCGGGTTGGACCGGGCCGTGATGGTGCTGGCGGGGCTGGAGACGATCCGCGAGGTCATCGCGTTTCCCAAGACGCAGAGCGGGGCGGATCTCATGACCGGCGCGCCGTCGACCGTCGACCCCGCCGCGCTCGACGAGGCGCATATCCGGTTGAAGATGCCGCCGCCCTAGGGCGCGCGGGATCCGCCGCGGACGAGCCGCGGGGGCGCGAGGTGCGGCCCCGCGTCGCCGGCGGCGGGAGCGCCGAGGGCAGTCCGTCCGCGTCGATCTGGAAGAGCGCCGCCGGGTCCGGAAGGCCGGGCAGGCGGTGACGGCCCAGACTCCGGAAGCGCACGCCGGCCCGCGTCGAGTCCGCGACCGCGTCTTTGGTGTCGCCGGAAACGACGATCTGCCCCCCGTGGGCCGCGGCGCAGACCCGAGCCGCCGTGTGGACCGCCAGACCGATGTAGCCGACATCGGTGAGGGTGGGGCGCCCGCTGTGGATCCCGATGCGGACCCGGACGTCGAGATGGTCCGGCCAGCCCCGCCCGCCGAGCGCCCGCTGGACGGCCACCGCGGCCTCGACGGCGCCGCCGGCCCGCTCGAAGACCGCGAAGAACTCGTCGGCGCGGGCGTCGATCTCCCGCCCGCCTGCCCGCGACACCGCCGTCCGAAGAATGCCTCGGAGATCGTTCAAGAGATCGCGGTAGCGGTCCCCCAGCCGGCCGAGCAGCGCGGTGGACCGCTCGATATCGGCCATCAGGAGGGTCACAAACCCGGTGGGGAGCGCTGAGGCGTCGGTGGCGGTTGCGCGGACCTGCCCGTACGCCCGTTCACGTTCGACAACGAAGCGCACGGCGGCCAGCACGGTCTCGGTCAGATCCGGATCGTCGAGCACGGCCGGATCGTGCACGAGCGCCGTCATAGGCCGGCCTTGGCGTTCCAGATAGGTCACCATCCGCCGGTCCTCTTCGGCGGGGAGCGGGACCGGCTTCCCCGCGCCATCGAGGTAGGCCCCGGATGCCTCCGACCAGTAGAGGACCGTCAGGGTCGGATCGCGGAGGACCCTGCGCAGGCGCTGTTCGAGGTCGCCCGGCGCCCCGTGCCGGCCCAGCTCGATCACCAGGCGGCCCGCCGCCGCATGCCGCTGCTCTTCCGCGAGCTGGCCGGTGATGAAGCCGATGGGCACGATGCCGTACTTCTTGGCCGCATTCAGCAGCCGCTTGCGGGCGCGCTCCCGGGCGCCGTCGTCCTCGAAGATCACCTGGTTGAACCGGGCGAGCGCGTTTCGCACGTGCGCCACATCGTGAATGGGCAGGCGCCTCCGGCCGCGGGCGTCGATGTAGGCGAACGCCCTGTCCGGGAGGCCGGCCCGCTTGCTGGTGGAAAGCCGGGGCATGCCCCAACAATAACCGACTGTCTCTGGGCATGTCTATGGGGCGAGTCCGCCGCGAACACCAAGAGTATACTCATGAGCTGAAGGGGGGCGCGGCATGGCCATCGCCAGGTATCTCGTCAAAGATGTGGATGCTGCTGTGACGTTCTACTCATCGAGCCTCGGCTTTGTCCTGAAGCAGCGCTTTGGTCCGCCGTTCGCCATGGTGTCGAAGGATGACCTCGACCTCTGGCTTAGCGGACCGGAATCGTCCGCAGCCCGGGCAATGCCAGACGGGCGCCGGCCGGAGCCCGGCGGGTGGAATCGAATTGTCATCCAGGTGGCCGACCTGCCCGCGACGGTCGCCCGGCTGAAGAAGGCAGGGATAAGGTTCCGCAACGATATTGTGACCGGGCCTGGCGGGAAGCAGATCCTGCTCGAGGACCCCTCAGGGAATCCGGTCGAACTGTTTCAGCCGGCGTAAACGTGGCGAACCAAACGCCATTGGGAAGCGTTCTTAGGGCGTCATTACGGAAGCAAGCATCGGCGTCGGCTCGCACTTCGAGCTCTGGGCGCCACGGGCGGTCAAGGTCGTCGCGTCCGGGCCCTAGGTGATCGCGGCGGTCATAACCATTGACAATTGTGGTCTTAAGGACTACATTTGTAATGTAGTCGCTTAAACTACAGAGGATGGTGGCCGCCGTGAAGGTCCGGTCAACGGGGGTGCGGGAGGCGAAGGCCCACCTCAGCCGGCTCCTGCGGGACGTTCAGCAGGGCCGGGAATGGATCATTACGGAACGCGGCACGCCCATCGCCAAACTCGTGCCGATCGAGAAGGCGCGCCTGTCGTTGGAGGAGCGAATCAGCCGTCTTGAGGACGAGGGCATCATCGAACCGGCGCCCCGTGATGTCCGGCGCCTGCCTCCGCCGCTTCCGATCAAAGATGGTCTGCCACAGAAATGGCTCCAGGAAGACCGGGACCGGCGGCCGGGGACATGAGCGGGCCAATCTACTGGGACAGTTCGGCTGTACTGTCGGCGCTTCTTCAGGACCAGCACAGCAAGGATGCCGTTGTGCGTTCGCACAATGATGGCTTGCACCTGCTGTCGTCCTTGACATGGGCTGAAACCCACGCGGTGCTGGCGCGAATCGAACGCGAACGGATGCTGACCCAGGTGCTCGTACGGGCTGCGCGCGAAGCGCTGGATACGGGGCCGTGGCGGCGGGTGACGATCTCGCCGGAATGGAAGCGAATGCGCACGCTTGCGTCCAGATGGCCGCTGCGCGGTGCGGACTTGTGGCACCTGGCGGCGGCGATGAGTTTGAAGGATGATTTGCCGGAGTTGTCGCTATTATCCTACGACGCGCGGCTGGCGGCCGCGGCAGAAGGAGAGGGGTTGACGCCGTGACGCGACGATCTCTCCCGGTCGCAGTTTAGAGAGGCTCGATTCGTTTCCCCCTTGACAGGTCTGTCCGCGTCGGTGCTATCATCTAACCGGCTCCTGCGGTGCGCGCAAGCCGCGTAGTTCCGATCCAACAGTTTTACAACGGGAGCCCGACTCCGGACGGGGCCAACAGGCCCGGCGATCTCTGCGGCCACACGGCCGGCAGAGGGGCTCGTTGAAGCCGCCCGGGAGGGCACCCACCTTCAGGGGAAGGGTTCGAGAACTGCGGGCGGCGGCATCGCGGGAGCCTTTGGCGTTTCCGCGCACAGGATGAATACCCGGGAGGGGGATCACTGCAACCGGGCACTCCATCCAGGGTGGACGCGGCGTTGCCTTGACGCCTCATGCCCATCAGCCCATTCGGGAACCCGGCTTCCCCGCAGGCGGCCGCAACCGCCCAGTTGTTTCGCTTCGTCCTGGCGCTCGGGGCCGCGGTCTTTGCGATCGTCGCCGGGATCATCATCGTCGCCGCGATCCGGTTCCGCCACCGCCCCGGGCAGGGTGATCCGGCCCCGGACACCGGCCGCCCGGGGATCGAGGTCGTGTGGGTCGGCGCCGCCGCACTCCTGCTGCTCGTGATCTTCGTCCCGACGGTCTCCACCATGCGCGCCGTCGATCCGCCGGCGGACCGGCGCCTGCCCGATCTGGTCGTGACCGGGCACCAGTGGTGGTGGGAGGTGGGGTACCCCGGATTGGGGATCCTGACGGCGAACGAGATCCACCTTCCCGTGCGCCGGATGTTCCTCGTCCACCTCCAGTCGGCCGATGTGATCCACGACTTCTGGATCCCGTCGTTGACCCGCAAGATGGATATGACCCCCGGCCACGCCACCGACGTCTGGCTGGAGGCCGATCAGCCGGGAGTGTATCTCGGCGCCTGCGCGGAATTCTGCGGGGTCCAGCACGCGTGGATGCGGATCCGCGTGATCGCCGAACCCGAGGAGGCGTTCGCCGCCTGGCAGCAGCAGCAGCGTCAGGCGCCTTCGCCGCCGCGGACGCCGGATGCCGTCGTCGGCGCGAGCCTGTACCACGAGGACACCTGCGCGAACTGCCATGGGACCGGGATCGGCCCGGATCTGAATCATCTCGCCGGCCGGGATACGCTGGCCGCCGGCCTGATGCCGAACACCCCCGCCGATCTCGCCCGGTGGCTCAAGGATCCCCAGGCCGTGAAGCCCGGCAGCCTCATGCCCGACTTCCATCTGAGCGACGCCGACATCCAGAAGCTCGTGGCGTACCTGGAGACGCTGCGGTGAAGGAGATCGCGCTTCCGCCCGGGGCGCTCCCCGCGCCGGCGGACCGCGCCGCCGGGGGCCTGTACGGCTGGATCGCCTCCCTCGATCACAAGCAGATCGGCATCATGTACCTGCTCGTCACATTCGCGTTCTTCATCGTGGGCGGGGTGGAAGCGCTGTTGATGCGCACCCAGCTGGCCGTGCCCAACAACACCTTCCTCGGCCCGGAAGCCTACAACCAGCTCTTCACGATGCACGGGACCACGATGATCTTCCTGGTCGTGATGCCGATGCTGATCGGGCTGGCCACCTACGTCGTGCCCCTGCAGGTCGGCGCGCGCGACATCGCCTACCCCCGGATGAACGCCCTCAGCCTCTGGCTGCTGGTCTTCGGCGGCCTCCTCCTCTACTTCAGTTATCTCGCGGGAGGGGCGCCCGACGCCGGATGGTTCAGTTATGCCCCGCTCAGCGAAAAGCCCTACACCACCACCACCGGGGTCGATTACTGGATCCTCGGGCTGCTCGCCACCGGGATCGGAACGATCGCCGCCGCCATCAACCTCATCGTCACGATCCTGGCGCTCCGCGCCCCGGGCATGCGCCTGACCCGGCTGCCGCTGTTTACGTGGATGGTCCTGGTCAACTCGGTCCTGATCCTCTGCGCCCTCCCGGTCCTGAACGCGTCCCTGGTGATGCTGCTGATCGACCGCCAGCTCAACGCGCATTTCTTCGCCCCTCAGGGCGGGGGATCGGCCATCCTCTGGCAGCACTTCTTCTGGGCGTTCGGGCACCCCGAGGTCTACATCATGGTCCTCCCCGCCTTCGGGATCATCTCGGAAGTCATCCCCGTCTTCTCGCGGAAGGCGATCTACGGGTACGAGTTCGTCGCCGCCTCCACCGGCGCCATCGCTTTCCTCAGCCTGGCGGTCTGGGCGCACCACATGTTCGCCGTCGGGCTCGGACGGACGGCCGACCTCTTCTTCGCCGTGGCCAGCATGCTGATCGCGATCCCGACCGGCGTCAAGGTGCTCAACTGGTGCGCGACGCTGTGGGGCGGGGCGATCCGGTTCACGACCGCCATGCTCTTCGCGATGGCGTTCCTGGCGATGTTCACGATCGGCGGGATCACCGGGGTCAGCTTCACCGCCGTCCCGATCGACTGGCAGGTGGAAGACACCTATTACGTCGTCGCCCACATGCACTATGTGCTCTTCGGGGGGACCGCGTTCGCGGTCTTCGCCGGGCTGTACTACTGGTTTCCGAAGATGACGGGGCGCATGCTCTCGGAGGCCTGGGGCAAGTGGCACTTCTGGCTGACGTTCGTGGGATTCAACCTCACGTTCATGATCCAGCACGTCCTGGGATTGATGGGCATGCCCCGCCGCGTCTTCACCTATCCCGACATCCCGGACTGGGGCCGCTTCAACATGATCTCCACCGCCGGCGCCTACCTCCTGGGCTTCTCGGTCCTGGTGTTCCTCTGGAACGTGTTCGCGAGCCTGCGCGCCGGCCGGCCCGCCGGGGACAACCCGTGGAACGCCTGGACCCTGGAATGGGCGACGCCGTCGCCGCCGCCCGAGCACAACTTCGATCTGGTGCCGCCGGTCCGGGGCCGCCGCCCCCTGTGGGACCTGGCGCATCCCGAACGGACCGATCCGGCGCCCGCCCGACTCTCCGGCCTGGGGGGCCGTGGTCCCGCGCCGCGGCCGGGGGACGAGGCCGCCGCCGGGTCCCTCCCGCGGCTGGGGATGCTCTGCTTCATCGGGACCGAGGCCATCTTCTTCGTCATGCTGATCCTCGCCTACGTGTATTACCACAGCGCCGCCCACACCGGCCTCGTGGCGGCGCGCGTCCTGGATTCCGGCCGGGCGGGGATCAACACGGTCTTTCTCGTGGCCAGCAGCGCGACCCTGTGGCTGGGCGCCAAGAGCCTCGAGCAGCGAAGAGGCGGCGCGCTCATTGCGTGGCTCGCCGTCACGATCATCCTGGGCGCCTTGTTCCTCGTGGGGCAGGGGCGGGAGTGGCTGACGCTGGTCCGGGCCAACGTGACGGTGAGCCGCGACCTGTTCGGGACCACGTTCTTCACGCTCACGGGGTTCCACGGCCTGCACGTGCTGCTCGGGCTCTGCCTGCTGGCTCTGCTGTTCGGCCTGGCGGTCGCCCGCCGGTTCCAGGGGCCGACGTCCGCGGCGATCGAGGCGGTGGCGCTCTACTGGCACTTCGTGGACGCCGTCTGGATCGGCATCTACAGCCTGATCTACCTGTGGGCGGTGCTGGGATGACGGCGTGGCAGTTCGTCGCCGCGACCTGGCCCTGGGAGCCCTCGGTGGTCCTGGGGTGCGCCGCCCTTGGGATCGGGTATCTGGCCGCGGTGCGATGGCGCGTCGAGGGGCGCGCCGGATGGTTCCTGGCCGGGGTGTTCGTGCTGCTGTTCGCGCTGGATTCCCCCCTCGACACGCTCGCCGATACCTATTTATTTTCCGCGCACATGGCGCAGCATCTGCTGCTCCTCCTGATCGTGCCGCCGCTGCTGCTGGCGGGGACGCCCGCGTCCCTCTTGGCGCCGGCGTGGCAGACCGCCCCGTTCCGTGCGATCGCGCGGGCGCTCGGCCGGCCCGTCGTGGCCTGGACGCTGGGGGTCGGCGCGATCTGGGTGTGGCACATCCCGGCGCTGTTCAATGCAACGCTGGACAGCGGCGGCGTGCACCTCATCGAGCACCTGTCGTTCCTCGTGACCGGCGTGATCTTTTGGTGGGCGATCCTGGCGCCGCTCCCCGAGGCCCGGCTGGCGCCGGTGCCGGCGATGCTCTACCTGCTCGCCGCCGCCCTCGCCTGCAGCGTCCTTGGGATCGTCCTGACCTTCGCGCGGGCCGGGCTCTACCCGGCCTACCTGCTCCCGGTGGACCCACTCGGCCTTAAGCCGCTCATCCGCGCCGGATGGAAACTCTCTCCGGAGACCGACCAGGAGATCGGGGGGTTGCTGATGTGGATTCCCGGGGGCCTGGTCTATCTCTGCGCCATGCTGGGGGTGCTGATGCGCTGGTACCGCTGGGATGAGCAGGATGCGGATGGGGTCGTGGGCGGCGCGCCTGCGCCGGATGCAGCGGTCCCGGCTGCCCCGGTCCTGCCCGCGGGGGAACTCCATGCCCGATGATCCGGGGGCTCCCAATCAGAGTGGAGCCAGCGGCAGGCAGGGGTCGCTCCGCGCGGGATGGAGCCCTGCGAAGCCCGAGACACTGCCCAGGCGGACCCTGTGGCCCGCCGTCGCAGCGCTCGGGATCGTCCTGGTGATGTGGGGCGTCGTCACCGCATACGTGATCGCCGCGGTGGGCGTCGCCCTGCTCGGCGCGGCGACGATTGGGTGGATCGGAGAGTTGCTCCATGAGCGGTGATCATCCTCCGGCAGGATCGGGGGCGGGGCCGGCCGAGGGGCCGGGCCGCCGGGAGTTTCTCACACGGGTGAGCATTGCGCTCGGCGCGTTGGGCGCCGCGATTGTCGGGATCCCCGTCGTCGGCTTCCTGCTGGCGCCGTTCTTGGAGAAGCCGTCTCAGGTGTGGCGCCCCGTGGGAGCGGTCGACAGCTTCCGGCCCGGGATGACGGTGAAGGTCGACTTTCCCGATTCCTCGCCGCTCCCCTGGGCCGGCGTGGTCGCCCGGACCGCGGCCTGGCTTCGCCGGGAGCCCGACGGTACGTTCGTGGCGTTTACGGTCAACTGCACCCATCTGGGGTGCCCGGTGCGGTGGCTGCCCGATGCCGGACTGTTCATGTGTCCGTGCCACGGCGGCGTGTACTACAAAGACGGCGCGGTGGCCGCCGGCCCTCCGCCAAGGCCGCTCCCCCGGTATCCCGTGCGGGTTCGGGACGGGCAGGTGGAGATCCAGACGAGTCCAATCCCTATCACGACCTGAGGGGCCGGGGGCATGGGCATCGCGCGGCGGGTATGGCGGGCCTTCGACGACCGGGCCGGGATCTCGCAGATCCTGGGACCGGTCCTCCGGCACCCGGTGCCCAAAGACGCGCGATGGTATTACGTGTTTGGCAGCGCGACGCTGTTTGCCTTCCTGCTCCAAGTCGTCACCGGTATCGCGCTCGCCCTGGCCTACATTCCCTCGACGGGCAACGCCTACGATACCCTGCAGTTCATCACCCATCAGGCGCCCTTCGGCAAAATCCTTCGGGGCATGCACTACTTTGGGGCGTCGGCGATGGTGCTGCTGATCGGCGCCCACATGGCCCGCACCTTTCTGATGGGCGCGTACAAGTTCCCCCGGGAACTGAACTGGATCACGGGCGTCATCCTGTTCATCGTGACGATCCTCCTCGCGTTCACGGGGCAGTTGCTGCGGTGGGATCAGACCGCGGTCTGGTCGATCGCGGTCGCCGCAGAACAGATGGGCCGCCTCCCGCTCATCGGCCGCGCCCTGGCCCGATTCCTGCTGGCGGGCGACACCTGGGGCGGGCAGACGCTCAGCCGCTTCTTCGCCTTCCACGTCTTCTTCATCCCGGCGGTGATCTTCGCGTTCGTCGGGATTCACCTCTGGCTGGTCCTGCGCCACGGGATTTCGGAGCCGCCCGAGCCGGGCCGGCCGGTCGATCCGCGCGCGTACCGTGCCTGGTATCAGGCCCTGCTCCGGCGCGAGGGCCGGCCGTTCTGGCCCGATGCCGCCTGGCGGGACATCGTGTTCGGCGTCTGCATGGCCGGCGCGGTGGTCCTCGCCTCCCTGATCGTCGGGCCCCCGGAACTGGGGAAGCCGCCGGACCCCACCATCATCCAGGCCGATCCCCGGCCCGACTGGTACCTGCTCTGGTACTTTGGTCTGCTGGCCCTCCTTCCGCCGAACCTCGAGAACTATGTCATGGTCCTGGGGCCGCTCGTGGCGCTGATCGTCCTGCTGCTCGTGCCCGCCGTCTCGAACCGGGGTGAGCGGAGCCCCGCCCGGCGCCCGTGGGCGATCGGGGCGGTGTTCGCGATCTGCCTGATGATCGGGACATTGTGGATCGTGGGAGCCCGGGCGCCCTGGTCCCCCGATTTCACGACGGGACCGATCCCGGCCCGAATCACCGGCGCGGCGACCGGGCCTGTCGCCGAGGGCGGACGGCTGTTCTACGACAAAGGCTGCCAGTACTGCCACGCCATCGCCGGCTACGGCGGCGCGCGCGGCCCCGATCTCAGCGCCGTCGGCGACCGCCTCACGCCGGCCCAGATGACGTGGCGGATCCTCAACGGCGGAACGAACATGCCGGCCTTTGCAGGAAACCTCACACCGGATCAGCTGGACGCGCTCGTCGCGTTCCTGAAATCCCGCAGCGCCGGAGGATCTCCCCCATGACCCCGCCTGGGAACTCTTCCCGGATGGCGGTACGGTTGAAGCGCGCATACGACCCGCCTTCCTCCGGCGACGGCCCGCGGGTGCTCGTGGACCGGGTCTGGCCTCGGGGCGTGTCGAAGGAGAAGCTCAGGATCGCCGCCTGGCTCGGTGATCTTGGACCCAGCACGGGGCTGCGGAAGTGGTTTGCCCACGACCCGGCGAAGTGGACGGAGTTTCGACAGCGGTACCTCGGCGAACTGGCCGTGAAGCGCCGCCTCCTCGACGAGCTGGCCGGGTACGCCCGGGATGGGACGCTCACCCTCGTCTACGGAGCGCGCGACCCGGCACACAACCAGGCCGTGGTGATCAGGGAAGCCCTCGAGAGGATGATCCAATCAACGGGCCGCAGGTCGCGCTCCGCCGGCAGCGGGAGGAGGCGTCGCCATCAGCAAGCATCCGCTTCTTGAACTCCAGGCGTTCGGGCAGAGCATCTGGCTGGACTTCCTGCGCCGCGGGATGATCGCCTCCGGCGAGATCCGCGGGTTGATCGAGGAGGACGGGCTGAGCGGGGTGACGGCCAACCCCTCGATCTTCGAGAAGGCGATCGCCGGGAGCCACGACTACGACGACGCCGTCCTGGAGCTGGCGCGCCAGGGCAAGAGCGCCCACGAGATCTATGAAGCGCTCGCGATCGAAGACGTGCAGCGCGCGGCGGATCTCTTTCGTCCCGTGTACGAAGAGACGCAGGGCCGGGACGGATTCGTCAGCCTGGAGGTGTCCCCGCGCCTCGCGAACGATACCGAGGGCACCATCGCGGAGGCGCGGCGGTTCTGGGCGGCGCTCGCGCGCCCAAACGTGATGATCAAGGTGCCGGCGACACCGGAGGGCGTGCCGGCGATCCGCGACCTCACGCGCGAAGGGATCAACGTGAACGTCACCCTCCTGTTCGGGCTGGAACGGTACCGGGAGGTGGCGGAGGCCTACCTGGCGGGGTGTGATGCCCGCGCGGCGGAGGGCGGGGCTCTCGACCGAATTGCCTCGGTCGCCAGCTTCTTCCTCAGCCGCATCGACGTGCTGGTGGATCCCGTGTTGGAGACGCTGATGCAGGCGGGCGGACCCCGGGGGGAGGTCGCCCGGGGGCTCCACGGCCGGGTGGCGATCGCCAGCGCGAAGATCGCCTACCAGATCTACCAGGAGGTGTCGGGCGGCGAGCGGTTCCGCCGCCTGACCGGACGCGGGGCACGGCCCCAGCGCCTCTTGTGGGCCAGCACCAGTTCGAAGAACCCCGCCTTCCCCGAGACGATGTACGTGGAGGCGCTGATCGGCCCGGAGACGGTGAACACGCTCACCCTCGAGACCCTGCACGCCTACCGCGACCACGGCCATCCGGCGGCGCGCCTCACGGAAGACGCGGCCGACGCCCGCCGCGTGCTGGCAGCCCTGCCCGATGCCGGAATCGACCTCGGGTCGGTGACCACGCGGCTGGAACGGGAGGGGGTCCAGAAATTCAATGCCGCGCTCGATCACCTCGAGGCCACGCTGGAGGAGCGGCGGCGGGGGGCGCTCACCGCCGCCGGCGGGCAGCCGGTGGGCGGGGCCGGTGCGCGATACCCGAGCGCGCGGCAGCCGGATGGGGCACGCACACGGCAGGAGCTCCACCTGGGCGCGTACGACGCGGCCGTGCAGGCCCGTCTCCAGGCCCTGGACAAGGATCAGTTCGCCTCCCGCCTCTGGCGTGGGGATCCCAGCCTGTGGACGGCCGACCCCGGAGCCGCAGCGGGCATCCGCGGGGCGCTCGGGTGGCTGCATGTGGCTGAGAAGATGGAGGAGATCCTGGACGACCTCACGCGGTTCGTCGCGGACGTGCGCAACGCCGGATTCCGCCACGTCGTCCACATGGGGATGGGAGGCAGCAGCCTGGCGCCCCTGGTGTTCCAGCGTACGTTTCCGCAGGCGCCCGGCGGACTGCCGGTGACCGTGCTCGATACCACCGATCCCGCGACGATCCTCGCGGTGGAGCACGCGGTCCCCCTGGCGCAGACCCTGTTCATCGTCGCGAGCAAGTCCGGGACGACGGCCGAGCCGGCCGCATTCGGCGAGTACTTCTACGCGAAGCTCCGGGCGCTCAAAGGAGATCGAGCCGGGGAGAACTTCCTGGCCATCACCGATCCCGAAACCCCGCTCGCGGTCGAGGGCAGGCGCCGCGGGTATCGCCGGGTGTTCCTCAACTTCGCGGATATCGGCGGCCGGTACTCGGCCCTCTCCTATTTTGGGCTGGTGCCCGCGGCGCTCTGGGGGGTCGATGTCGCCGGGGTGCTGGACCGGGCGCTCCACATGGCGCATGCGTGCGCGTCCTGCGTCCCGGCCAAGGACAACCCGGGGGTGACGCTCGGCGCGGTCATGGGCGAACTGGCCCGCCAGGGGCGGGATAAGGTGACGTTCCTCGTCGCGCCGCCCATCGCCGCGCTGGCGGTGTGGCTCGAGCAGCTCATCGCGGAGAGCACGGGAAAGGCCGGCACGGGGCTCCTTCCGGTCGCGGACGAGCCCCTGGGCGATCCGTCGGTCTACGGGGAGGACCGCCTGTTCATCCACCTTCGATACGGTTCGGGGGAGGACGGCGGGCTGGAGCCGGGCGTCGAGCCGCTCCGGCGCGCCGGGCACCCCGTGGTGACGATTCGCATCGACGATCCGCTCGATCTGGGCCAGGAGTTCTTCCGCTGGGAGATCGCCACGGCCACGGCCGGCGCAATTCTTGGGATCAACCCCTTCGACCAGCCGAACGTGCAGGAGAGCAAGGACAACACCAACCGTCTGCTGGCCGTCGTGCGGAAGGAGGGCCGGCTCCCCGAGGACCCGCCCGCCCTGACCGAGGGGACCTTGAGCGTCTTCGGCGATCGAATCGAGGAGAACGCCGCGGGGTCGCTCGCCGGGTTCCTGGCTCAGGGATGGCCGGGATCGTATGTGGCGCTGATGGCCTATCTGACCGAGGGACCGGCAACGGACCAGGCGCTCCGATCGATCCGGCTGCGCCTGCGGAACGGCACGCGCCTGGCGACGACACTCGGGTACGGCCCGCGTTTCCTGCACTCGACCGGCCAGTACCACAAGGGAGGGCCCGCCACCGGGCTCTTTGTGCAGTTGACGGCCGACGACGCGGTGGACGCGCCCGTGCCGGAGTCACCCTACACCTTCGGGACCTTCCGGCGCGCCCAGGCGCTGGGAGATCTCCAATCGCTGCGCAAGCACGGCCGCCGGGTGATCCGGATTCATCTGGGCCGGGTCGTGAGAGAAGGGCTGCGCGACCTGAAGCGCGCTCTCATCGAGGCTCTGGAAGGCGCGGCCCCCTACGGGGACGCCATACCGAAGGAGAGATAACTGCATATAGAGGTTGACACTCCCCCACTGTGGAAGGCATGATGGTTGTATGGAATTGTTCCGGCAGAGTCGCGAGGCCAGCCTGCGGCGCGAGGCCCCCCTGGCGGCCCGCATGCGGCCCGAGACGCTCGACGAGGTGGTGGGACAGGCGCACCTTCTTGGGCCGGGGCGTCTCCTCCGGCAGGCGATCGAGCAGGACGCTCTGACATCGGTGATCTTGTACGGCCCGCCGGGCACCGGGAAGACCTCGATCGCCCACGTGATTGCCCAGGCCACCCGCGCGCACTTCGAGACGATCAACGCGGTCACCGCGGGCGTGGCCGATCTCCGGCGCACCATCGAGCAGGCTCGGGATCGCCGGACGCTTTCCGGCACGCGGACGATCTTGTTCATCGACGAGATTCACCGGTTCAACAAGGCGCAGCAGGACGCGCTGCTGCCGTTCGTGGAGGACGGCACCGTCACCCTCATTGGGGCGACCACGGAGAATCCGTTCTTCGAGGTCACCTCGACGCTGGTCTCGCGCTCGCGGATCTTCGTCCTCGAACCGCTCACCGCCGAGGACCTCCTGAAGATCCTCTCCCGCGCCGTCTCCGACCCCAGAGGGCTGGGGCCGACCGGGGTGGAGCTGTCGGAGGACGCGGGCCGTTACGTCGCCGGGGTGGCGAACGGCGACGCTCGGGCGGCGCTCAATGTGCTCGAAGCGGCGGCCCTCGCCGCACCGCCGGCGCCCGATGGGGTGCGCCGGATTTCGCTCGCCGTCGCCGAGGAGGCGGGGCAGCGGCGGGCGTTGCTCTACGGCCGCGACGGCGACGCGCACTACGACATGATCTCGGCGTTCATCAAGAGCATCCGCGGATCCGATCCCGACGCGGCCGTCTACTGGCTGGCCAGGATGCTCGCCGCCGGCGAGGATCCGCGGTACATCGCCCGCCGGGTGGTGGTCCACGCCGCCGAGGATGTGGGGCTCGCCGACCCCCAGGCGCTCGTGGTGGCGGTCGCCGCCGCGCACGCCGTGGAGTTCGTCGGGCTGCCCGAGGCGCGCATTCCCATGACCGAAGCGGTGATCTACCTGGCGACGGCGCCGAAAAGCAACGCGACGGTCACCGCCATCTCGCGGGCGTGGCATGACGTCGAGCGCGAAGAGACCCGGCCCGTCCCCCGCCACCTGCGGGATGCCTCCTATCCTGGGGCGGCGCGCCTCGGGCACGGCCGCGGGTACGAGTACCCGCACGATTACCCCGGTGGCTTCGTCGCGCAACAGTACATGCCGGACAACGTGAAGGATCGAACCTATTTCGAACCCACGACGTCAGGATACGAGGCCGAACTCCGGCGCCGTCTCCGGACATGGTGGGGGGGCGTGAAGCGGTACGCGTTCGAAGGGAGGTCCTGAGAGCCCCATGGCCCGTGTGGCCGTCGCGATGAGCGGCGGAGTGGACAGCGCGGTCGCCGCCGCCCTGCTGGTCGCCGAGCGGCACGAGGTGGTCGGGATCACCATGAACCTCTGGCCGACCTGGGTGCCGCAGACGGGCGAAGGATCCGGGTGCTGCGGCATCGGGGCGATCGACGACGCGCGGTCGGTGGCGCGGCACCTCGGGATCCGCCACTACGTGCTCAACCTCAGGTCCGAGTTCGAGCGTGAGGTGATCACGTACTTCGCCTCCGAGTATGCCCGCGGGCGCACTCCGAACCCCTGCATCGCCTGCAACAAGGCGATCAAGTTCGACCTGCTGCTCCGCAAAGCGCTCGGGCTCCGCATGCAGGCGCTGGCCACCGGCCACTACGCCCGCGTCGACCGGGATCCCGACGGCCGGTCCCGGCTTCTCCGGGCCGCAGACCCGCAGAAGGACCAGTCCTACGTCCTGGCCGGGCTCACGCAGGAGCAACTTGCGTATCTTCGGTTCCCGGTGGGCGCCTACACCAAGGCCCAGATCAGGGACATCGCGCGCCGGCACGGGCTGAGCGTCGCCGGCAAGCCCGACAGCCAGGAGATCTGTTTCGTCCCGGACGGCGACTACGCGGCGGTGGTCGCGCGGTTCGAGCCCGAGGCGCTGCGCCCCGGGCCGATCTACGATCGGGACGGCCGGCGTCTCGGGGAACATCGGGGACTGGCGCGGTACACCGTGGGCCAGCGCCGTGGACTCGGTCTGGCCGGCGGGAGCCCCCGGTATGTCGTGGAGATCGATCCCGGCCGCAACGCCCTGGTCGTGGGCGATGGGGCGGCGGTGCGGTGTCCTGAACTGATCGCGGGTGAGATCAACTGGATCGCGATTCCCGGATTGGACCGCGACCGCACGGTTGGGGTCAGGATCCGCCACGCGTCCGCCGACATCCCCGCGGTGATCGCCCCCGCCCCCGGCGGCCGGGTCGCCGCCCGGTTCGAGACCTGGCCCAGGGCGGCGGCGCCCGGGCAGGCGATCGCCTTTTACGACGGCGAGGTGGTGCTCGGCGGGGGCGTCATCGACGAGGTGCGGATGGGAGGACCGGGGGCCGCGCCCGAGGCCGCCCCGTCCGCGTTAGTGGGCGTCCTGTCGGACGCCCGTTAAGGGAACCATACCGCTCAGGGAGGGGACCGATGTCCACCGTCGCGAACGTCAGCCTGGCCATCATCGCCGCCACCTGCGTGATCGCCGTGGTGGCGTGTGTCGTCTTCCTGTATTATGCGTGGCGGGCCGTGCGGCGGGCGGAGGCGATCCTCGCGCTCGTCCAACGGGCCCTGCCGGGGCTGGCGACCGATCTCCGGGCCATGCTCGATAAAATCGACCAGGAGATCCTGGAGGAGGCGATCCGCACCCTGCGGCGGGTGAGCGTCGTCATCGGCTCGGGGGTGAGCACCATCGAGCAGGTGCAGCAGACCGCGCGTCGGGTCGCTCAAGACGTCATCCTGCCGCCGATGAGCACCGCCGCGGGCGTGTTCGCGGTCATTCGGGAAGGGCTGCAGTGGTTTCGGCCCGGGGGCGACGGCCACAAAACCCATCGAAGGCCGATCGAACGCGAGGAGTAGAGCAAAGGTAAGCGAGGAGTAAAATAGAGGCACGTTATCCGCCGGAACCTGAACGGTAGAACCTCAAAGGAGGGACGGTCGCGATGGAAGAGCCAAGGGACTTTCTGTCGGGGTTGATCGTGGGAGGGCTGATTGGAGCGGCGTTCGGCCTTCTCTTCGCCCCTGAGCCCGGCGACAGGACCCGCGAGCGGCTCCGGAGGCAGAGCGAGGAGTGGGGGACCCGAGCGCGCGAGCAGGCGGATCGGGTGGCCGAGCGGGTTCGCGATACCGCCGGCAGCGTCGCGGAGCAGGTACGGGAACGGGCGGATGAGTTCGCCACAAGAACGAAGAGCACGGCCGAAGACGTCATCAAGCGCGGCCGCGACAGTTTTGATGAGAAGACCGATCATCTGCGGCGGGCCTTCGAGAACGGGCGCGACTCGACCAAGGGACGGTCGCGCGAACGCCGGACGCCTGAGGGGTCGGAGGGGTAGCCCGCCCCGGGCCCAAGAATCCGGACCGGTTTCAGCGGATTCTCGCCTCCCGACGAATGGTTTCCGGACGCGCGCCCAGGGCCCCGGCGCGGCGGCGCACGGGGCAGACGGCAGAGGCCGTCGAGGTCACGATCCCGGCGAAGCCCGAGTTCATCAGCGTCGCCCGATTGACTGCGGCGACCGTCGCGGGCCGGCAGGGGTTTAGCTACGACGACGTCGAGGACCTGAAGATTGCCGTCTCCGAGGCGTGCAACGCGCTGATTCTCGCCGGAACCGGTGGGAGCCCGCTGGCCCTGCGCTTTAGCCTTGAGCCCGACACGCTCGAGATCCGGATCGAGACGGGAGGCCCCGGACTGGAGTTGGGCCCCGCCGCGTCGTCCGATCGGAAGCGGTTGGACGAGGGGCGGCTCGGCGTGTTCCTGATGCAGTGTCTCGTCGACGGCGCCGAGGTCCGCCGGAGCGAGCAGGGCAGGGCGGAACTCCGGCTGGTCAAGCGGCGGCAGCGGCGATGAAGACGCGTCCCCGCGCTCGTCGTCCGCTCCCCCGGGCGGAAGTCCGGGCCCTCTTCACCCACCTGCGGCAGACCGGGGATCCTGTGGCGCGGGAAGAACTCATCCTCGCGCACGAGAGCCTCGCGATCTACCTGGCGAGAAAGTTCGCCGACCGGGGGGAGCCTCTTGAAGATCTTATCCAGGTCGCCCAGGTCGGCCTGATCAAGGCGATCGACCGGTACGATCCGGCGCGGGGAATCGAGTTCACGACCTACGTCACGCCGACGATCGTGGGGGAGATCAAGCGGTATTTCCGGGACAAGCTGTGGTCGATCCGCGTTCCCCGGCGGCTCCGCGAGGTCAACTATACCCTGATGCGGTGTGTCGACGATCTCTCCCAGCGCCTCGGGCGCTCGCCGACGATCAACGAACTGGCGGAGGAGACCGGCGTGCCGTTCGAGGTGGCGATCGAGGCGTTGGAGGCCGGTCGGGCGTACACGCCGGCTTCTCTCGATGCCGAGACCGCCGAGGAGGGCGGGGGCGACAGGGCCGTGCCGCTGGGAGAGATGATCGGCGACGAGGACACGACGATCGAACGCCTGGAGGATCGGGCCACCCTGGAATGGGCGCTGGAAAACCTGCCCAGCCGCCACAAAGAGATCGTGCGTCTCCGGTTCTTCGACCGGCTCTCCCAGGCCGAGATCGCCCGCCGCTTCGGCATTTCCCAGATGCACGTCTCCCGGCTCCAGCGCGAAGCCCTCGGCCAGCTGCGCGGCCTCATCGCCGGGCGGTCCGCCGAGGACCCGGCCTGAGCCACGTCGCGTCACGGCGGCATCCGCCGGGATCCAGATGACCCATGGCGAGCGTTCAGACGGCCGCTGAGATCGTCAAGCGCCTGCAGGGAGCGGGGTTCGAGACCTACCTCGCCGGCGGGTGCGTGCGCGACCGGCTTCTGGGGCGCGCGCCGGCCGATTACGATATCGCCACCGCCGCCACGCCGGGTGAGGTGCGGGCCTTGTTCCCCCGCACCGTCGAGGTCGGCGCCGCCTTCGGGGTGATCCGCGTTCTCGCGGATGACGGCGAGTACGAGGTCGCGACGTTTCGGACCGAAGGGCCGTACATCGACGGGCGCCACCCCGCGTCTGTCCGGTTCGCGACGGCGAAAGAGGACGTCGCCCGACGGGATTTCACGATCAACGGCCTGCTCTACGATCCCGAGACCGGCCGGGTCATCGACGACGTCGGCGGCCGCGAAGACCTTGCCGCGAGGCGGATCAGAACGATCGGCGATCCAGAGACCAGGTTCGCCGAGGATCACCTGCGCATGCTCAGGGCCGTCCGGCTCGCCGCCGAACTGGGCTTCGACATCGATCCCGACGCGGCGGCGGCGGTGCGGCGGCTGGCACGGCGCCTCGCAGAGGTCAGCCCCGAGCGCATTCGCGACGAAATCGTCCGCATCGTCACCGGCCCGGATCCCGGCCGGGCGCTTGGGCTGCTGGAAGACACCGGGCTGCTGAACGCCGTCCTTCCGGAGGTCGCGGCCGAGGTCGGGGTCCCCCAGCCCGAGGAATTCCACCCCGAAGGGGATGTGTTCACACACACCCGCCTGGCCCTCGGCGCCCTGCGCGCGCCCTCGGCGACTCTGGCCATGGCCACGCTCCTGCACGATATCGGCAAGCCGCCGACGCTGATCCGGGCCGACCGGATTCGATTTTCCCACCACGACGAGGTGGGAGCCGCGATGGCCCGGGTCGTGATGGAGCGCCTCCGGTTCCCGCGCCGCGAAACCGACCGCGTGGTGTTCCTCGTCGGCCGCCACATGGTCTTCAAGGATATCCGGCAGATGCGCGGGGCGAAGGTCCGCCGGTTGATGGCCGAGGAGGCGTTTCCCGAACTTCTGGAGCTCCACCGGGCCGACTCCGCGGCCAGCCACAAGGACTTCTCGATCTACGAGTGGGTGCGCGCCTTTTTGGATCGCCTGGCGGGGGAGCCGCCGCTTCCGCCGCCGCTCATCACCGGGCACGACGTGATGGCGCTCGGGCTGGCTCCGGGCCCGCGCGTCGGCCAGGTGCTCCGGGGGGTTGAAAACGCGCGGCTCGACGGGGAGATCCGCACGCGGGACGAGGCGCTGGAACTGGCGCGGCGCCTCGCTGGGGCGCAACGTGAGGCGTCCGTGGGGCGTGCCTCACGGACGCCCACCAGACACCCTCGCCGGGGGGGGACGCCGCGACCACAAGGTGACGGGAGAGGAAATGCTGCGGCAGAGGGAGAAGTTTAGGGTAGATATTAGGTAGAAGTGAGGCAGGTATTGCGCGGGTGGGCGCGGTCGATGGCCGCGCCGGACATGCCCAAGGGGCAGAGTCGTGGGGAGGGACGCCGTGGACGGTGACAACAGACCCACGGCCCGCCTGCTTGCCCTTGTGAACCAAAAGGGCGGGTGCGGAAAGACCACGACGGCGGTCAACCTGGCCGCCTGCCTCGCCGTCAACAAACGCCGGGTTCTCCTCATCGACCTCGATCCGCAGGCCAACGCGACCGTCAGCCTCGGCGTTGACCCGGGGCGCCTCACCAGGACGATCTACCAGGTGCTCGTGGACGATTCGATGGACGACGGCACCGGCCTCGATCTCACGAGCGTCATCGTGCCCTCCAACGTGCCGAACCTCGACGTCGCCCCGTCCTCGATCGATCTGGCGGCCGCGGAACTCGAGCTCTCCGCCAGGCTCGGCCGGGAAAAGTCGCTGCGCAAGAAGATCATGCCGGTGCGTGACCGATACGATTACGTGATCATCGACACCCCGCCGTCCCTGGGGCTGTTGACCCTCAATGCCCTCGTGGCGTGCGAGGAGGTCATTATCCCGATTCAGACCCACTACTATGCGCTCCTGGGGATGCGCCAGTTGCTGCGCACCCTGAAGGTCGTCCGGGAGGAGGTCGGGCACCAGATCGAAATCGCGGGGGTGGTGCCGACGATGTACGACGCCCGGACGAGCATCAGCAAGGAGATCATCCATGGGATCCGGGAGTACTTTGGCGACAAGGTCTTTGCCAGCGCCATCCACTTCAACATCAAGCTCGTTGAATCCAGCATGGCCGGCGTGCCCGTGTTCGTGCACATGCGCACCTCTCGCGGGGCGCAGGAATATATGAGCCTCGCCAAGGAGGTCATGGCGCTTGAGCAAAAGACGAGAAGCGCTGCGGCGCGTACTTAGGCCCTTCATCGAAGACACCTCGCGCGAACTGGCCGACCTCGAAGTTCGCGACACCCCGCCCTCCCTCGTTCGGACAGCCCCGGTCGCACCGCCCCCGTTGCAGATCGTCCCGGCGCGGGAAGACCGGGTCCCGCCGGCGCCGCCGGGTCCGGCCGCTGCGGTGGCCGTCGACGCCCCGGTGCGGCCCGTGGGGAGCGAGCCTGTTGCGCCCCCCGTGCGCCCGGTAGAGCCGGGCGTCCCACCTGTGCGGCCGGTGTTGACCGATCCGTTCACGCCGCTTGTGCAGCGGGCGCCGGTGGCGGAGCCCGTCGTCCCTCCGCCCCGCCCGGTGGAGAGCCGGCCGGTTGCGCTTCCCGGGCGCCGGCCGGTGGGGAGCGAGTCGGTCACAGCCCCTGTCCGTCCCGCCGGGCCGGTGATCGTTCCTCCGCATCCGCCCGCGCCGGGCCCTGCTGCGATCGCCGGGCAAAGCCCGCAGGCGCCCGCAGCGCAAGGCGCCCAGAGGGCCGGGTCACAAAGCGCCCAACCCCCCTCCGGGGGCTCCAAACCGGAGAGGGGCCAACGGCCAGCAGAGGTTGCGGCAGAATCGCAGGGCCCGCCCGCGACCGCCGCGCCGTCCGCACGTGCGGCCGCACCGATCCCGCTCATCCCCATCCGGCCCCCCGGGGCATCGGGGACGTCCCGCCGGACCGAGCCGTCCAAATACCCGCGGGCGGGGCACGCGCGCAGGCGTCCGCGAGCGATACCGGGTCTCGGCGCCGACGGGGTGAGCGGCGAGCAGGCCCTGGCGCGGAAGGGGGTCTGCTTCGCGTACTTCATCAAACAGGCGTGCTGGCGGGTTCCCGAGGCCTACTGCAATACCGCGCTGCAGGTCTGCATCACGCGGGAATGCCCCGTCTATCGCCTGCACAGGGACGCGATGGAGCGCCGTTTCGCGACGAAATTCAAGCACTTCTGGTAAGCCGGGCCGACCAGGCGGTATCCGCGGCGTAGCGTCCCGGCCGCCGCCCGGACCATCTCAAGGCATGGTTTAACCTGACTGGCTTTTCCCCATCGTCTTTCAGGCTTTCCCCCCATTCCTGCGGAGCCTGTACAGGATCATGCTCTAAGCGTAGATCTTGAGGGGAGGAAACGCAGTGGCCTTGTTCCAGTGTGCGTGCGGGGCACGAGTGGAAATGGAGCCGCGGTTCGGGGACGAGATCACCTCTGTCAGCCACCTCCATCGATCAGCTCGGCTGGACGGCACCGCTTTGATTGTACGGATGGAGGAGGTCCGGGTGCCCGATGCTGCGGACCCCGCCCCCCCTGCGAAGAGCACGCCGGGCCGCCTCGGCCGCCGGACCGCACGCGGCGTTTCGTCGGGGCATACGGCCGTCTCGGGAGGGCCCGAGCCGGCGCTGATGGGGGGAGCATCGTGAGCGTTGCGGCGGCGGCGCGACGCGGGCTTGCGGGGCCGAGCCCCGAGACGGTCGTGAGCGCCGTGATCCGGGTCCACGAGTGCGTCATGGCGGGGCTCAGGGCGCTCGGCGAACATGCCGAAATCATCCGATCCTACTCCGCGCCGCGGGGGTCCTACTCCGCGCCGCAGGGCGTGGATGTTCAAACGGCAGAGGGCGGTCAGGGCCTGTGACCACCGGTGTCCGGTCGGCGGAACAGGTGATTACGGTACCCATCGCGTCGGACCGCGACATCTTCACCGCCCGCCGGCGCGGATGCGTGCTGGCGGCCCAGCTTGGATACTCGCCCACAGACGCCACCCTGATCGCGACGGCAATTTCGGAGCTGGCGCGGAACATCGTCCTCTACGCCAACCGCGGCGAGATCGTGGTGGCGAGCGCCGGTGACGGCGCGAGGCCCGGGATCGTCGTCGTTGCGCGCGACGAGGGCCCCGGGATCGAGGATGTGCCCCGGGCCATTGCGGGGGGCTATTCGGCCTCGGGCGGTCTGGGACTGGGCCTTGCGGGTGTGCGGCGGCTGATGGACGAGTTCGAGATCTCCTCAGAGCCCCGGAAGGGCACGACGGTCACCGTCAGGCGGTGGAAGCGCTGACGGCCTCGCCGGCGGGCCGGGGTGCGGCACCGCCGGCTACCGGGTCAGGTCGATCGTGAGCAGCTCGCTCAGGTGGGCGATGGTGCGCCAGGGCTCGACGCCGCGATCCCGGAGGTCCGCCGCGGTACGCCGGTAGGCGATGAATCGGGCGCCGGCGGCGGCCGCCGCCGCGCCGTCGATCCAGGAATCCCCGATCACATACGCCAGATCGATGTTCCCCAGCCGGCGGACCGCTTCCCCGACGCCGTCTCCCGCCGGCTTGAGCGCCGGCGTGTCGTCGCGGGCGATCAGCACCTCTTCGTGCCCGTGCAATCCGGCGGCCCGAAGCGCTTCCAGGGCTCCCCCCCGGCCGTTGTTGGTGAGGATGGCGAGCCGGAACCCGCGGGCCCGCAGGGCGCCGAGCACATCTCCGGCGTTATCCAACGGTAGCGCATCCCGCAGCCCGTCGGTTTCGTGGGCTTCGATGATCCCCCACATCTGCGGGGCGAGGGCGGTGCCGTGGGCGTGGTCGTGCGCGGCTCCGACGGCCACGAGCTGCGCGAGGGCCCGGCGCGCCAGGCTCTCGTCGGGCTCGTGGGCGGCGCCGGCCGTGCGCAGGAGGGCGATGAGGGACCGGCGGATCGCGGGGAAGTCGATGCGCGACCCGATCAGCGTGTTGTCCATGTCGAAGATCAGCGCCACCCGCGCCGGCGCAACCACAGGGGCATTGTACGCTCGGCGCCGGGGACCCGCAAGGCC
>Ga0209577_10000282_pt1 | contig 51736 bp, 39 predicted proteins | sample GraSoiAngelo_109_FD_185874 | JGI IMG/M metagenome (GOLD analysis project Ga0209577, IMG submission 185874) | Grasslands soil microbial communities from the Angelo Coastal Reserve, California, USA - 14_0903_12_20cm (SPAdes) (version 2) | ecosystem: Environmental > Terrestrial > Soil > Grasslands... | reverse complement strand
TCATGCCGTAGGCGCTGCCTGGATCGTGGTAGTCGCTGCTCGCCGCACAGCTGCCGGACCCGTACACGTCCAGCGGCCCCGTCGTCCCATCGTTGAAATTCGTCCGATAGTACGTCACCTGGCCCGGACCGCTGCCGCTGCCACCACCGCTGCCACCACCGCTGCCACCACCGCTGCCACCAGCACTTCCCGTCGAGCCGGTCGTGGTGCCCGTCGTGATGTTGGACAACCCACCGAAAACGGCATTCACGTTCAGCGTGCCGCGGTACGCCACGAGCTTGAAGCTGTAGGTCGTGCCCGCCGTCAGCCCGAGCACCGTACAGCTGCGCTTGGCCCCGATGCCCGTCCCCGTCAGCGGCATCGCGCAGGTGCCTCGGGTCACGCTCGGGGTCGATGCCCCCCAACTCAGCGTGGCGCCCGAGACATAGCGGACGTCGTAGGTCGCCGGCCGGCCGCTGCCGTCGTTCACCTCGGTGAACGATAGGGTCACCGCCGTATCCGTCGCTCCCGCCACCTTGAGATCCGAGACCATTCCCGGAGCCGTCAATGTGGCGGCGGTGACCGTGATGGCTGAGGTGCCGGCGATCGCCGCGCTCTTGGCGGTGATCGTCGCCGAGCCCGGTGCGACCGCGGTCACCAAACCGCCGCCGCTCACCGTGGCCACGGCTGCGTTGCTCGAGACCCACGCGAGGGCCCGGCCGGTCAGCACGTTGCCAGTGGCGTCCTTCAGCGTCGTTGCCAGCTGCTGCGTGCTGCCCGCCGGCAGTGAGGCCGCCCCTGGCGCCACACCCACGGAGGCCACGGGCGCCACGGGCGCCACGCTCGCCGCCGCCGTCGCGCCGGTCGCGATGTTCGACAAACCGCCAAACACGGCGTCTACGTTCAGAGTACCGCGGTACGTCACGAGCTTGAAGCTGTAGGTCGTAGCGGCAGTGAGGCCCTGGACCGTGCAGGTGCGCTTCGCACCGATCGCCGCCCCCGCCAGCGGGGTCGCACAGCTGCCACGGACCACGCTCGGGGTCGATGCTCCCCAGCTCAGCGTGCTCCCCGGAACGACCCGGATGTCGTAGTTCGCCGGGTGCCCGCTCCCGTCCGTCACTTCCGTAAAGGACAGGGTGATCACCGTATCGGTCGCCCCGGCCACCTCGAGATCCGTCACCGTTGCCGGCGCCGTCGTCACGGGCGCGACGGGCGTCTGAGCCGTCCCGCTCGCCACATTCGAGAGCGGCCCGAACACCGCGTTCAGGTTCAGCGTGCCGCGGAACGCCACCAACCGAAAGTCATAGCTGGTCCCTGCGGTGAGCCCCAGCACCGAGCAGACCCGGGTGGCACTGATCACCGCTCCCGCGAACGGCGTCGCGCACGTCCCGCGCGTCACGCTACGCCCCGTCCCGCTCCACACCAGTGGCGTGGGGGCGACGCGGATGTCGTAACTCGCGGGTGCGCCCGTACCGTCGTCCACTTCGGCGAAAGTCAGAATCGCGGAGGTATCGGTCATCGCGGCCACCGCAAGGTCGGTGACCTCGGCGGGAAGTCCAGTGGCGGTTGCGAAGCTCGGATGGGTAGGTGTCGGCCCGCTAAGGGCCTGATCGGTCGAGTCGCAGGCGGCGAGGATGATCGCCGTCGTGAGCAGCACGGCGCGCGCTCGCAGCCGCGCCATACGCTTCGCGAGCTTGAACAGGAATGGCATACTGTTGCACTCCCTCCACAGGTTGATCTCAGACAACAAAATGGGCCGCCAGCGTTCCATGCTCCTTGCGCTGGCGGCCCGGCGGACTTGGCGATGCCTGCTCGCTGTAGTCCCGTGACTCTGCGTCGCCGTCTTTCGACGGGTTTGCTCTTAGCAGCGTTTCCTTCTTGCGTTCACGTCGCGGCGGCCCCGTCGCGGCGTGCGACCGGCCCGGCGCTTGCGCCGGACCGGTCCGGCCGATCACATCCTGCTCACTGACTGGCGGTGCCGGCACCGACCGGGTAGTTGGTCGCCTGGGCGAACAGCGTGTACACGGTGAGCGGGCTGAGACTATTCTGCACGTACGTCAGCCCGTCCCAGAACAACAGGCCCTGCCCCGACCCGTTCGTCGTCCCCATATAGCTCCAGCACGGCGTGTCCATCAGCTTCGTCCCGTTCACCCACATCGCGAACGTGCCGCAGCCCTGCGCCGTGTAGCGATGATAGCGATAGACCACATCGTAGACGCTGCCCTCGTGCAGATCGGGATACGTCCCCGGCCACACATACTCGCGGCCGTCCTGGTTCCACATCTCCGCTTCCGAGAACAAGCCGATATTGCCATCCGAGCACGGCGCGATCTCCGACATCACCCAGCCGTTCCACGCGCTCCCGGCCTGTCCGTACACCGACTTGTGCACCTTGAACTGGGAGTTCGCGTTCGATGAGTTGCACGACGTCCCGCCGATCGCAGCCGCCGCCCCCGGGGCCAGCACGAACCGCACTTCCTCGAACAGGTCCTGATCCAGCGACGGATCCAACGGCTGGTTCGCCAACCGGCCGTTCCCAAACCACGCCTGCAACGCGGCCGCATGCGTCCCCGTCGCCGTGCACCTCATGCCGTAGGCGCTGCCTGGATCGTGGTAGTCGCTGCTCGCCGCACAGCTGCCGGACCCGTACACGTCCAGCGGCCCCGTCGTCCCATCGTTGAAATTCGTCCGATAGTACGTCACCTGGCCCGGCTGGCTCGACGCCACCACGCTGACCGGCGCCGAACCGCTCCGCCCCTCGCTCGTCGCCGTGATCGTGGCGGAGCCCGCCACGACGCCGGTCACGAGCCCGGCGCTGCCGACCGTCGCGATGCCCGCATTGTCGCTCGCCCACGTCACGGTGCGGCCCGAGAGGACGTTACCGCCGGCATCCTTGAGGGTCGCGGTCAACTGCAGGATCGCGCCGATCCGAACGCTCGCCGGCGAAGGAGACAGCGTCACCGACGCCACCGCGGCGGTCGACGCGGGCGTCGTGCCCGTGGCGATGTTGGACAACGCACCGAACACGGCATTCACGTTCAGCGTACCGCGGAACGCCACCAGCTCGAAGCTGTAGGTCGTGGACGACGCGAGGCCGAGCACCGTGCAGGTACGGCTCGCTCCAACGGCGGTTCCCACCACCGGCATCGCGCACGTTCCCTTGTTCACGCTGGTCGTGTTGGCGCCCCAGGAGACCGCGCTGCCGGCGACGTATCGGATATCGTAGCTCGCCGGCGCGCCGGTGCCGCCGTCCACCTCCGTGAACCGCAAGGTCACGGAGCTATCGGTGGTGGTAACAACCGTCAGATCGCCAACGGTGCCAGGTGGGCTGACCGGCGCCGTCACCGCAATGGTCGCCGAGCCGCTCTGGCCTTCGCTCATGGCGGTGATGGTCGCGGATCCGGCGGCCACGCCGCTCACCAATCCGGTGCCACTCACCGTCGCCACGCCCCCGTTGCTGCTCGTCCACGTCACCGTGCGGCCGCTCAACGCGCTTCCGTTGGCATCCTTCGGCGTGGCCGTGAGCTGGAAGGTCTGCCCGGCCTGCACACTCGCCGTCGCCGGGCTCACCGTCACCGATGCGACGGAGACGGGGACCGCCGTCACGGACACCGAGGCCGTGCCGCTCTGTCCCTCGCTCGTCGCCGTGATCGCGGCTGATCCCGCTGCCGCCGCGGTCACCAGCCCTGCTCCACTCACCGCAGCGACACCAGTGTTACTGCTCCGCCACGTGATCGCGCGGCCGGACAGCGTATTACCGTTCGCGTCCTTGAGCGACGCGACCAGCGAAACGGTGCCGCCGACCGTGACCGTGACCGAGCTGGGCGCCACGCTGACGGACGCCACCGGGACGGGAGCCGGATCCACGACCGTGACGGCCGCGGAGTCCCGCTTGCTGCCGCTGGTGGCATGAATGAAGAGCGCACCGGCGCTGCGGCCGCGGACCACGCCCCACCCGTCGACCGTAGCAATGCCGGAGTTGGCGCTCGCCCATGTGACAGAATTGGGCGGACGGTTGTTCGACATGACGACGCTGGCGCTCATCGGCAGGCTGTCGCCCACGAGCACCATAGCGATCTTTGGTTGAATGGCGACGGAAGCGACGCCGAGGTCCGGATTGCTGGCGCCCGTATCGACGGGTACCTCGCAAGCGGTACTGAGTACGACGGCGCCGAGCGCCAGGGATCTCCGAAAATACATGACCCTCTCCCGAGTGAGGTTCGGCAGCCCGACTGGCGTGGCACGCGTGTGGCGTGCGGTAGCCCGTGGCTTTGCGTCGCCGGCTTTCGCCGGCTTTGCCTTTGTCGCGCTCCCTCCGGAAGAGGGCTGCGCCCTGCCGAACAGCGTGTGTCGACTGCTACTACGCGAACAAAACGGCCGCCAACAGCTCGATGACTTCTCGAGTCGCTGGCGGCCCGGCGGACTTAGCGACTCGCGTCGCCGTAGTCCCGTAGCTCTGCGTCACCGTCTTTCGACGGCTTTGCTCTGAGCAGCGTACCATCACCTAGCCAGGGGTCCAAACCTTCTCTGTAGCACCCCCGCCGCGTGGCACGGTAGCAACACAGGCAAGACCGCGCAAGTGGTGCAAGTTAGTGGAGCAGCAGCACCTGCACTTGGCCGATCGAGGCGACTAAGGGGGCTGCGTTTTTGTGCAAGACCACTCGTTTCGGTTGTGAACAAATATCGGGCAAGTGGCCAAGCCTAGGGACTGGACGTCGCGGTTCCGATGGGGTAGTTGGTGGCCTGCGCGAACAGGTTGTAGACGACAAACGGTGCCAGGCCGCTCTGCAGGTACGTCGCGCCGTCCCAGAACAGCAGCCCCTGCCCCGACCCGTTGGTGGTCCCCATGTAACTCCAGCACGGGCTGTCCATCACCTGCGCGCCGTTCACCCAGATCGCGATCGTGCCGCAGCCTTGGGCGGTGTAGCGGTGGTAGCGATAGACGACGTCGTACACCGTCCCCTCGTTGAGCGAGGGGTAGGTGCCGGGCCAGCGGAACGACTGGCCGTTGATGTTCCACATCTCCGGCTCCGAAAACAGTCCGATGTTGCCGTCGGTGCATGGCCCGATCTCCGACATCACCCAGCCATTCCACGCGCTCCCCGCCTGGCCGTACACCGACTTGTGCACCTTGAACTGCGAAATGCGATTCGACACGGTACACGTCGTGCCGCCGATCGCTTCGGCCGCGCCCGGGGCCAGAACGAAGCGCACCTCCTCGAACAGGTCCTGATCGAGCGACGGGTCTTTGGGCTGATTGGCGAGCTGGCCCATGCCGAACCACGCCTGCAACGCCGCGGCTCCTGTGGCCCCGGCCGGAATGGTACACTTGACCGAATAGGCGCTCGCAGAGTCCCGATAATCGGTGCTTTTCGTACAATTGCCGCCGCCGTAGGCGTACACGTCGAGCGGGCCGGTCGTGCCGTCGTTGAAGTTGGTGCGATAGTAGGTCACGGGCGGCGGGGCCGGCACCACGCTGACCTGCGCCGTATCGCCCTTTCCCTCGCTCGTGGCGGTGATCGTCGCGGTGCCCTCGGTCACGCCCTTTAGGAGGCCGCTGGCGCTCACCGCGGCCACGGCCGGTGCGCTCGACTCCCACGACACGCTCCGGCCGGTCAGCATGTTGCCCTTCGCGTCCTTGAGCGTCGCGACGAGTTGCCGCGTGCCGCCGATGAGCACCCACGGGCTCGGCGGCACGATGCGCACCGACGCCACTGGCGCGGTGGACGCCGCGGTGGCGCCCGTTGCGACGTTCGACAACTCGCCGAACACGGCATTCACCTTCAGCGTGCCGCGGAACGCGACCAGCTCGAAGCTGTAGGTCGTGCCGGCGGCGAGGCCCTCGACCGTGCAGGTTCGCCTGGCACCGCTCGAGCGGCCGGCCAGCGGCGTCGCGCACGTCCCCTGGCTCACGCTGGTCGCGTTCGGCCCCCAGATGAGCGTGTTCCCGGCCGCGTAGCGCACATCGTAGCTCGCGGGCCGAGCCATCCCGTCGCTCACCTCCGTGAAGCCGAGCGTCATGGAACTGTCCGTCGTCGCCTCGACGGCGAGGTCGGCCACCGTTCCCGGGGGGTGAGCGGCAACGATGATCTGAGCCCTGCCACTCTGCTCCGCGGCCGTCGCCGTGATGGTCGCCGACCCGGGAGCCACACCGGTCACGAGCCCCGTGGCATCGACCGTGGCTACACTCGGGTCGCTGCTCGTCCACGTCACCGTCGGCGCGCGCACCGTACCAGTCCCGTCGTCCTGGGGGATTGCGGTGAGCCGCACCGCGTCTCCAACAGCCACGCTCGCCGCCGGCGGCGTGACCAGCAATACGCCCGTCCCAGTCGGAGACGCAAGACAGGAGATCGTGAGCGCCCAGAGCGTGACGACGAGCATCGCCGGCCGCGGCATCGCACTCCGAAACGTCTGCGGACGGATCATGGCAGGCCTCGCACCGATTATTTCAACGTCTCATGCACCATCGGTCTCCCCGAGGGGGTTGCTAAACCGATCCCCTCCTCAAAGACAGGATGACAAACAAGCCACGTGGCCGTCCCGGCGCTGTGATAGAAGTTGTCGCGCGCCTGCGACACTGGCAACGGGCCAGCTTTGTCGCGGTTGGGTGACGGTGCTTCTGCGGGGGAAGAGCTTCTTATGGGGAAGGCCAGCTCGCCGCCAGGCATCCGATGCGCCGCGTGCTCACGACGATGTCGTCGAGGTAGCGCTCCTGCGCAGCGGGCGAACCCGTGTTCCAATAATTCTCGAAGAACACGGCGTTGATGCCGTACGCGCTGAAGGTCCCGAGCCAGTTCAGCCCCGTTTCCCGAGTCTCGAGCGTGGTGTCGATCCAGTACTCGAACACACCGTTCGTCTGCCCCGGGTCGTTGAGCCGGGCATGCGCTTCCACACAATACCACTGGCCCACGTGGCTCGCGTCGAACAAGGGCGTCACGCCCCCCTGGTGCCCCAGCCACCGGAGGTGGGCGAAATCGTTGTAGCCCGTGGTCAGAAGGTTTCCCGCGATATCGGTGCCAGACGCCGGATCGAGGTAGAGGTAGCCGGGGGCCGGCGGATCGCCCCACAGCTGCGCCAGCACCGCTTCCGCCCAGTTTGCCGTGACGAGGCTGAGCGCCCGCGTGAGCTTGTAGCCGCCGCCTCCGACCCAGCCGGGCTGATTGCGCACGTACAGCCGCCAATAGATGTCGCGATACACGGTCGTCCCGGCGTCCACGGGCCGGAATCCGGCGGGGAGCTTCCCCATCGCGAGATGGAGCCAGCCCCCGTCCACCTGACCGGAAGCGAAGCGCATACGCATGCCGTACGACCGGCCGAGGCCGACGCCGCTCGCCCGCACGAACTGGCCTCCGGAATTATTGTACTCGAAGTATTGGCTCAGCCGGTCCTGCTCGAAATCGTCACACCAGATCCAGCCCGGTTGGGGCTTGGCGCACTCCGTCGCGGGAGGTGGCGGCGGTGGAGGCGGTGGTGGTGGACCGGTGGTCTCGTTCCGCGACGCGCATCCGACCACGATGACGGTCAGCGCGACACTACCCCACCCGCGTCCGCACCGATGCACGAGTTGGGACCACACCGGTCTACCCCCAGGTGGAAGTCGCTGATTTCTACCCGGGTGCCGGCGGAGGAGGTTCCACGGAAGAGCGACCGGGCCACGAGTGATCCCGCTCACTCGTGCATGGGAAAGGAATGCTTCGTTGCGTGGGTGCGACCTGTCAGCGTCAACCGAGCGACTTACGACCCGCTCGCCAAAGCTCGCAGCGCCTGGGCCAGCTCTTCCACGCAGCGCTCGATGCGCGCGTACACTCGGGCGCAGACGTCGGGCCCCTGCTCCACCGGGTCCTCGATGCCGCGAGACATAACGGGCAGCGGATCGAAATCGCCGAGCAGCAGGACACCGCGCGGGCTGCGGCCGAAGCGCTCGCAGATCATGCGGCGCTGCAGTCCGTCCATGACGACGATGAGATCGGCCGCCCGCACCAGATCGGCCATGACGAGCTGGGAGCTGTGGCTGGTGAGATCGACGCCGCGTCGCGCCGCGGCTGCGACCGCGTCGGCCGGCGTCGGTCGACCCGGGCCGGCGAAGCCCGCCGAATCGACTCGCACGCGCCCCAGGCCGCGTAGCTCGAGCGCGCGACGGAGGACGGCGGCCGCGAAGGGGCTCCGGAAGATGTTTCCGTTGCAGATCACGAGCACCGAGGCCGGAGCTCGCTCCGCCCCTGCGAGCACCGCCAATACCGCACGTCGCCGGCCGTTGTGCAGCAGCCGATCAGGCACCCGGCTGATCCGGCTCAACAGCCCCGACACAAATCCTCGTTCCATCGGGACAGGAGGCCTCCCCCGGCCGGCAGACGCGGTCGTCTTGGAGGAAGAAAGATGCATCAGCGGGTATCCTTCGGCTTGGTCCGCACGTTTACCCCCGTCGGTCAGGTCGACTACGCAGTGGGCTCCTTATACACTGGGGGCAACGGGCGTGCCGTCAAGCGGTGCGCAAACACTGGGGACCGTCGTGCTCACGACTCGGTACGGCGGCTGTCGCGGACGCGCGACAACGTTGCCAGGTGCCCGCAGGCATGGCGCGCGCGCGGCGTCGCGGACTCCCGCTACCGGTCGCAATCGAGGTCAGTGATCTCCCACTGGCGCACCGCGCTCAGCACGGCTTCACCGGTCGGGGTGAGCGGCGCCGCGATCACCGGCGCCGAATCCCGCCGCGCCACGAATCCGGCGCGTCGCAGCTCCGCGGCAAATTCGGATTCCGCCAGCGTGACGATGTGCAACCTGGCGCAGCCGGCTGCGCGCAGGGCCCGGACCAGGCCGGGGATCACATAACCGAGCGGTAGCTCGGGTGCACGGCGAATCGCGTGGAGCGTCGCGACGCCCGACGGATCGGGGCCGCGCACGAGCAGCCCCGCCGTCGGCGCACTCCCCACGCCGTTCTGGGAGAACGTGAACCACGTGTCGCGGGGACCGGGGTACCCTTCCAGCCGTGCCGCGTACAACGCGCTCCCATAATGCGGTCGCAGGCGCGGCGAATCGCCCCACGGCGCCTCGAACACCGTCGCCGAATGCTCGGCGGCGCGCCACGACGTCGGGTCGGGGCCCGCGCGCACCCGTCGCGGCAGGCGCGCTCCGGCGTGGAGCAGCCGAATCGCGCGGTCCACCAACCAACGGCGGTCGCCGACCGGCAGCACGAGCCGCGCGAGCGTCCCGATCCACCGGAAGCCCGAGGCCTCCAGCACGGCGCGCGCCTGATCGTTGGGGTCGGTGTAGAGAAAGTCGATGTCGCCCCGGGCCTCGATGTCGTCCCGGGCCCGACGCATCAGGGCACGGGCCGGGAAGAACGAGCGGTAGGACTCCGCCACCAGGGCGTTCATCAGCAACCCGCCGCCGACGTCGCGCGTCCCGAAGCGGAACCGCCGCGGGAAGCAGGCGACGTGCATCACGACCTGCCCGGCGTCGTCACGCCCCAACCAGCTGACGCCGCCGGCGCGGACCGCGGGTTCGTAGGCTCTGTCGAAAAAACCGGGGAATTCGGCGCGGCCACAGGCTACGAACAGCCGCTTGATCTCGTCGGCATGATCGAGCGGGTTAACCGTCGTGATCGTGAACCCCATGGACCTCCCCACCAGCTCCTGAGACACCTGTTGCCCGAGCGCCACACATTAGGTGGCGTCCCGCAGGGGGGCAGGGTGGCAGGACACGTGTCCGGACGCGCTGGCCGGATTCCTGCAAGGGGCAAGAACCAGGCCGATTAGCAAGGAAACGACGTTGCGCTTTCTGATCACTGGAGGTGCGGGCTTCATCGGCTCGCACCTGGTGGAACACTTCGTCGCCGCGGGGCACGACGTCACGGTGCTGGACGACCTGTCGTCGGGCCGCCGCACGAACCTCGCGGCCGTGCGACGTGAGATACGCTTCATTCGTGGCAGCGTCACCGACTTGAACACCTGCCGCCGCGCGGTCGAGGGCGTCGATTGCGTGCTGCATCACGCCGCGGTGACGTCGGTCCAGCGATCGGTGGACGAGCCGCTCGTGACCCATACGGTGAACGCGACCGGCACGTTGAACGTGTTGCTCGCGGCCCGGGACAAAGGTGTGTCCCGCGTGGTGTACGCCGGCTCCACCTCCGCATACGGGAACACAGCCACGCTGCCGAACTCCGAGGAGCAAGTGTCCCGGCCGCTGTCGCCGTACGCCGCGTCCAAGCTCGCCGGGGAGGAGTATTGCGTCGCATTCCACGCGACCTACGGACTGGAGACGGTGGTCCTGCGTTACTTCAACATCTTCGGTCCGCGGCAGGACCCGAACTCGCAATACGCCGCGGTGGTGCCACGTTTCATCGCCGCCGCGTTGGCGGGCGAGCGGCCCACCATCTTTGGGGACGGCGGGCAGACGCGCGATTTCGTGTACATCGCGAACGTCGTGCACGCCAACGTGCTCGCGGCCGGCGCGCCCGCCGCGGGAGTCGGCGGGGAGGTGTTCAACGTGGGGTGCGGGCAGGGCGTGAGCGTGAACCAGCTGTGGGAGCGCGTCCGCGTCCTGGCGGGGGTTCCCCTCGTGCCCGTGTACACTCAGGGACGGGCGGGGGAAGTGCGCGACTCCGTTGCGGCCCTGGCGAAGGCGCGGCGGCTGGTCGGCTACGAGCCCGTCGTCGACTTCGAGGAAGGGCTGCGGCGGACCATCGCGTTCTACCGCACAGGGCGCGAGACGCAGCCGCGCAAGCGCGCGCGCACGGTGGTCGCGGCGGCGTAGACGGGCAGCGCCCGCCTCAGGCTCCCGCCACACGTTCGAGTATCTCGCGCAGCTCGTCGAGGCTGAACGGCTTGCGCAGCACGGGCCGATCGGCCCGCTGTAACGCGTCGCGCGTCTGCAGCGAGATGGAGTCGCCGGTGGTGAACACGATGCGGCGCTCCCGCCCCCGTCCTTCCTCCCGCAGACGCTCGAACAGATCGAACCCGGTGTGCTCCTCGTCCAGATGCACGTCGACGAGGAGCGCGTCGTAACGGACGTTGGGCGCCGCCAGGCGCTCCGTCGCGTCGACGAACCGTCCCACCGTGGTCACCTCGTGCCCCAGACGCTTGGCGAGCAGGGCCATCGCGCGGCGCACGCTGTCCTCGTCCTCGATCACCAGCACCGAGAGGCGCCGGCCGTCCGCCCCCGAGGCCGCCTTGGACCCGGCGCCCGCGTCGCCCGCGTCCACGGGAAGCTCGAACGAAAGCCGGGCCCCTCCCCCTTCCACGTTCTGCATCCACATCCGGCCACCCATCCCGCGCACCAGCCCGAAGCTGATCGCCAGGCCGAGGCCCGTGCCCTGCTCCGCCTTGGTCGTGAAGAACGGCTCGAACACGCGATCGAGGATCTCGGCGGGCACGCCGGGTCCGGTGTCCTCGACGGTCACGACGACGTGGTGGTCGGTCGCCTGGGCCGCGATGATGATCTGGCCCGCGCGACCGCCGTTTTCGATCGCCTGGCGCGCGTTGACGACGGCGTTCAAGAGCACTTGTTGCAGCTCCTGCGGGTCCCCCGCCACCGCGGGGACGTCCTTCGGCACGGACACGCTGGCCCGGATCCGCGCCTTCTTGAACCCGCTCCGCTGCAACGCCAGCACCCGGTCGGCGATCTCCCCAAGGTCGACCGCGGTCTGCACCCGCGGCCGCTGGCGCGCGAAATCGAGCAGCGTCTGGACGATGCGGCCGGCGCGCATCGCCTCACTCCGGATCACCTCCGCGCTCTCCTGCACGTCGGCCTGACTGGGATCAAGGGTGAGGGCTTCCCCGAACGCGGCGATCGCGGCCAGAGGATTGTTCAGCTCGTGGGCCACCCCCGATACCAAGGCGCCCAGCTGGGACAGCCGGTCCGCCTGGAGCAGGCGCTGCTGCAAAAGGGCTTCGCGCGACACGTCCAGCGCGAGGAACAAGAGCTTGGGCGACTGGCGCATCGGATCCACGTTCACGATCACGGCGCGCACGTCCCGGGGCGACTCGCCCGCATACTCCACGGTGAGGCGCAGCTCCTGCCGGTGCGTGACCGCGTCCCGCAGCGCGGCCGCGAGCGGCGCCCGGTGAGCGGCCGGGGTCCAGTCGCCCATGGGACGCCCCCGCAACTCGACCGGATCGGCGGCGCCCAGCAGCTTCACGCCTTCCGGGTTCGACTCGAGAATCTGGCCGTCCACGGTGAGCACCAGGGCGGGTGTCGGCAACGAGCTGAACAGCTGCAGGTACAGACGGCGCTCGGTCTCGACCGCGCTCATCAGGTGCGCGGCGCGCGATTCGGGTCCGAGCTGCTCGCGCACCTGCCGGAACGCCATGATGAGATGGTTGTGCGGCCCCCGGCTGACGTGGGTCTCGAACACCATCCCCGGGAAATCGGTGGCGGCCGCAGGCGCGAGATACGTCTGCGGCTTGCCATCGTGCAGCACCTCCTGCAGCATGCGCTCGATGTGGGTGGCCTTGGCCGCCGGGAACGCGACCCAAAAGCTCTGACCCAGCACGCGCTCGACCGGCAGGCCGGTGATGCGCGCGGCCGCCGCGGACCATGCGGCGATCGTCCAGTCGGGTGCGATCGCCACGACGCCGAGCTCGAGATTGTCCAACAAGAGTTTCGCGTCCATGCCTTGCCCTCCCCCCCCGAAAAACACGACGCCCCGTTGGCCGTATCGCGGGCGCAACGGGGCCGATGACGCTGCTCAGGAGCACTACGGTGTGGAGGTGCCCGGTCTGCTGTCAAGCGGCGATGGGTGTAGCGGCGACGCAACACACCACTTGAGCCGGCCCATCAGACCGGAGCGGTCGCTCAGCTGGGCGGCCCGGCGGGGACGGTTTCGACGAGCGGCATCACCTCCGCCGCGAACCGCTCCATCTCCTCGTGCTGCGGGCTGAATTGCAACAGCAGCAGATCCACTCCCGCCCGCTCGAACTCGCGGATGCGCTGGGCGATCTGCGGCGCCGTGCCCACGAGTCCCGCGCGCAGCCCCCGGTTCGACACGGAGTAGTCCTCGAGACTCACCTGCTGCTCGAGCTGGGTGTTGGCGAGCCAGTCCTGATAGTTGGCGTAGCCGGCGGCGCTCTGGCGCACGTCGGTGATGCGCGCCACCTCGCGCTGAGCGGCCGCCTCCGATCCCGCGAGTACGACGTACGCGGCGAGCCCAAACGTGAGCGGCGCGACGCCCAGCCGCTCGCGCCGCGCCCGCATGTCCGCCACCTTGGCGGCGATCCGCTCCGGCGGATCACCGTGCATGAGATACGCATCGCACGCGCGCGCGATGAGATCCTTCGCGGCCTCGGACTCTCCGCCCGCGTACAGCGTCGGCCGCGGCCGCGCGAGCGGCTTCGGCTCGAGGATCGCGTCCTCCACCCGGTAGTACTTGCCCGCGAAGCTGAAGCGCCGCTCCGACCACATGCCCGTCACGACCTCGAGCCATTCCGCGGTGCGCGCGTAGCGCGCGTCGTGCTGGTCGAAGGCAACGCCGTACTGCCTGGCTTCGCCCGACCACCATGACGACACCACGTTCAGCGTGAGCCGGCCGCCGCTGATGTTGTCGATGTTCGCGGCCTGCTTCGCGAGCAGCGCGGGCAGGTGGAAGGTGGGCCGGACCGCCACCATCAGCTCGAGCCGCTCGGTCACCGCCGCCAGCGCGGCCGCCGTGCTCCAGGCGTCGAGCGAAGGTGCGCTCGGTCCTTTGATATCGTTGAGGTTCAGCTCGGCGATCAAGGTCACGTCGAAGCCGATGGCCTCGCTCCGCTGCGCCAGCCGGCGGACGTACTCCCAGGTGGGCTCCATCCCCTCGTCCGGGACGTTCCGCAGCCAGCCGCCGAACACCGGGAGCCAGTAGCCGAAGCGTATGGTCAGACGGCCTCCTGTTCCAGGTAATCGACCAGCCGGACGAAGGGATCGAACCCCACCACCCGGGGGGCGTCGGCCACGAAGTTCGACAGCGCGTTGACATCGTAGAAGTACAGGCGGCCGTCGCGCCCGTCGATCATGTACTCCACGCCTCCCACGTCGATGTGGGCCGCCTGCATGATGCACTCGACCTGCGCCACGACCTCCGGGGGCGGCGTGTAGCCCTCGACCCGGAGATTGTTCTTGGGCGCGTCCACCGGGCACGCGGCCCGTGCCAGCTCGGCGCCGCCCACGGTCTGACACACATCGGCGGGACAGAGGTTGAAGCTGTCGCCCGACGTGTAAATGCGGATCGCGTACAAGAAGCGCCCGCCCAGCACTTCGACCCGCACGATCCGCTGGTCGGCCGCCGGAATGTATTCCTGAACCAGCGCCGTGTGATCGATGCCGAGGTCCAGCGTCCCGGCTCGCGCCGCCTGCTCCAGCTGCCCGGGCGTTTCGAACCGGCGTACGCCGGCGCCGGAGCCGCCGATGTTGGGCTTGAGCACCACGGGAAAGCGGAGCCCGCGCGCCGCATCGGGCGCCTGGGCGACGTGGTTGATGACCCGTGCCGCGGGGAACGGCAGCCCCAGCTGTTGCAGCAGCGACAGCTGCAGCGCCTTGGATGTCTCGGTGACCCAGGCGTCGTAGCCGTTGATCACCCGCACGCCGTGGCGCCGGAGATGCGCCAGGTAATGCAGGGTATAGAAGATCGCATTCCCCGCTCCGCGCAGGTACGCCGACGGGCTCATCCGGTTGAAGACGAGTGAGTAGGGTGGTCGCCCGTCGGCGGTGTCGAACCGGTGGCTCGCGGCGCCGAGACGCACGTACGGCACGCGCCGGCGATCCAGCTCCTCGAACAACGGACGGAACCAGTCGGGGTGCTCATAATAGATTGCGAGCGGGTGCTCGAGCGTGGCGCTCATGAGACGTCCTGGTCTCCTCGGGAGATAGCGGCGCCGGCGAGGGCCAGCGCCTCCTCGACCGCGCGGTCCACCGCCTGGAGCAGCTCGGGTGCGGCCTTCCCGTCCTGGAACTGCGCGCTGGTGCCGTACACGCCGCCCGCGACCACGGCGGCGCCCAGACTCGCGAACAAGGGCCGCAGCCCGTGATCGACCGAGAGCGAGTGAGCGCGATCGTGACCCGTCACGATCGGCACGCCGACCTTGCCGATCAAGCTGTCCTGCGGCAACAGATCGAAGAACACCTTCAAGAGTCCGCTGTACGTAGCGCGGTAGACCGGTGTGCCCGCCACCACGATGCGGGCCCGGCTCGCCGCATCGAGCGCCGCCGCGACGGCGGGAGCCGAACCGCGGCCGAGCAGGGCGTCGGCGGGCAGCGCGGCCAGGTCGACGAGCTCGACGCGAGCGCCGCGCGCCGCGGCGCGCGCCAGCGCGTACGCCACCAGTACGCGCGACTTGGAGCTCGCGGCCGGGCTGCCCGACAGCCCCACCACCGCCAGGTTGTTGCCGACCTCGCTCACCCCGGCAAGATCCTCGGGTGCCGGCGGGCCGGCAAGTCCTTGGCGGCGTCGTGGCCACGCTGCATCGTTGGGGAACCGTGACCCAACCCAACCGCACCCCGACTCCGTCCGCCGCCGTGGCGGGGCCGCGCATCTCCCCGAGCGCCGTCGTGCTGGTGGCAGCGAATCTGGTGCCGCTCGCCGGGGTGTTGTTCTTCGGCTGGAGCGTGTTCGCGACGTTGCTGCTGTTCTGGGTCGAGAACGTGATCGTGGGAGGATTCAACCTCCTGCGCATCCTGTGGGCACAGCCGGACAATCCGCTGATGTGGGTGGCGAAGGCGGGCATGATCCCTTTCTTCATCGTCCATTACGGCCTATTCACCACCGTCCACGGGGCGTTCGTGCTCACGCTGTTCGGCGGGATGCACCAGCGCGGTCTCCCGGGCCCGACCGAGTTCATCCACGCGGTGCAAGCCGCCGGGATCTGGCCCGCTGCGCTCGCCCTGGCGGCGAGTCACGGCGTGTCGTTTGCGTTCAACTACATCGGAGCCGGCGAGTACCGCACGGCGCAGCTGGCCAAGCTGATGACACGGCCGTACGGTCGCGTGATGGTGCTGCACGTGGTGATCCTGGGGGGCGGCTTTCTCGTCCAGGCACTGGGGGCGCCGCTCGCGGCGGTCGCCGTGCTCGTGGTCCTCAAGACCGGGCTCGACCTGGTCGGGCACCTACGGGAGCACGCCGCCCCCGGCGCCCCTACGCCGGAGCGTCCACGAACGACCGGTCCAGCTTGGTGATCGCCGGGCATCCCAAGAGTTGCAGCGTCCGCTCCAAGTCGGCCCGCAGGATCTCGAGCGCGCGCGTCACGCCCGCCTCGCCGGCGGCCGCGAGGCCGTAGGCGTAGGCGCGACCGACGAGCACGGCCCGGGCGCCGAGGCAGATGGCCTTGATCACATCGCTGCCGCGCCGCACGCCGCCGTCCATAAGGACCTCGGCCTGCTCTTTCACCGCGGAGACGACCTCCGGGAGCATGCGCAACGAAGCGGGGACGCCGTCGAGCTGGCGTCCCCCGTGATTGGAGACGACGACGGCCGCGGCACCGGCGTCGACGGCACGGCGAGCGTCGTCGCCCGTCAGCACCCCTTTGACGACGATCGGACCGCGCCAGGCATCCCGCAGCCACCGCATGTCGTCCCACGTAACGGCGGCGCGGGCCAACGCGGTGGTGACGTCCACGAGCGGCATGGGCCCCAGACCGGGGAGGACGACATTGGGGAGCGGCGGCACGCCGCCGGCGAGCAGGAACGCCGCGAGCCAGCGCGGGTGCGTGAGCAGTTGCGGCAGAAACGGGAGCCTGGCCTGCAGGCTGCCGCCGAGCAACTGGGCCATGCCGTTCTTGACGTCGCGCTCACGCATACCGGCCACGGCGGTGTCGATCGTGACGACGAGGGCCGAGTAGCCCGCCACGCGGGCGCGTTGGATCGCCGCTTCCGCGGCGGCGCGGCCGCCCAGCAGATACAGTTGATACCACACCGGGCCGGCGCAGGCCTTTTGGACGCTCTCGAGCGCGTGCCCCGACATGGTGGAGAGGACGTAGCCACTGCCCGCCGCGCCGGCCGCGCGAGCGGCGGCGGACTCCCCGGCGACGTGCATCACGCGGCTGTACCCGACCGGCGCCAACAGGATGGGGAAGGCGACCGGCCGGCCCAACACCGTCGTCCGCAGATCAGCGCCTGGGACGCTCACCGCGTGGCGGGGCCGGAAGGTCACCGCGTCGAACGCGCGGCGGTTTTCGCGGAGCGTAACCTCTCCTTCGGCGCCGCCGTCCAGGTAGTCGAAGACCACTTTCGGGAGCCGACGCCGGGCCAGGCGCCGTAAGTCTTCGATGTTCACGACACGGGGAGAAGCGACGGCGCGGTCGGACACGGGTACGCGTTTCCCCTTTCGGGATTGGCTGTATCAGATTCGCCACAATATGACTCGAGCCTGCCGCTCGCTAGTCGGTCCGCCGAGCGCCCCGTGGCTCCCGCCGCTTGCGTCCCGGGCGGTGGCCCTGGCGTGACCCTTGCGCTCCTATCCGACACCCACTCCGAGGAGCCGCATGGTTTCCTACCGGCGTGCCGCCAAAGCGGTCGCGACGGCCATCACGGCGGCAGCGCTGCACGGCTGCCACTGGGACTGCTGCGGTCCCGACCGCGGGAGCCTGAGTCTGTTCGTCGGGGTGCGGGTCGACTCCGCGGCCTTCCGGTCACGCGGCGAGTTCGCCCTCGAGCTGGTGCCGGCAGACCAAACCGGGCAGACGTTCATCACCGATGTCTGGACCATCTCGTCCACCCTCGTGAGTCCCAGCGCGGGCGGATTGGCCCTGACGAGCCAGCGCGTCGAGCCGCCGGACACGCAGCTTACGGTCGCCGCGATCGATATCGACGACTCGCCATCGATGGCCTACAGCGACCCCCAGGGGGTACGCGCCGGCGCCGCTCAGCTGTTTTGGCAAACGCTGCTGGGCGCCGAGCCCCGCAACCAATGTGCGCTGCTGGATTTTGGCGGGCCACCGAGCCTCGGGTTCGACCGGACGCGCCTGTTAAGCGCCTACACGAGCGCCCGGAGCCAACTCGACGCTCAGCTCGCAAGCATCCAGCCGCTCGGTGGCAGCACGCCCCTGTATCAGTCCGCGCTCGAGGTCGTGCAGTGGACGGATACCGCCTTGCCTCAGGGCCGATACGGTCGATACCTGGTGATCATGACGGACGGAATGCCGACCGATACTTCGTACCGCGATGGGCTCTTCGCGGCGGCCAAGGCGAGCGCGGTCCGATTCTTCGCCGTCGGCCTGGGTCCGGCTTCGGACCAGGGATCGCGGACCCAGCCCAGGGCGGTGGCCGCCGTACGCGAGCTCGCCACGCGGACCGGAGGCATCTATCTGGGGGTGACGAGCGCGGAGCAGCTCCTGCCGGCTCTTCAGTCGCTGGCGAGCGAGCCGACGAGCGAGAAATTGTTGGCCGTATTCGGTGTACCGGGGCCGTTCCCCGCGCGGGGGCAAGTCGTGTCCGGCAGGGTGACGGTGACCGGCCAGCGCGGAAACGCCACCGCGAATTGGGCGTTCGTGGCGCCCTAGTTGGGTGACGTTGTCTGTGTGACGTCTCTGGGCCGTTGCTCGACGTCTCTCTGTCTCATGGGCCTGAGTGGAGTTGAACCACTGACCTCACGCTTATCAGGCGTGCGCTCTAACCACCTGAGCTACAGGCCCGGCCGCCCTTCCGCACCCCTCCCCGTGGCACGACGCCACGTCGCCAAGTCGTCTGCTCGCTCACCGCCACCGTACCACGTGGCGTCGTGGCGTCGTATAACGGTCTTTCACTCCCAATCCCGCTTCGGCCCCTTCTTGGGGCGGAACTCCTCGTCCTCGTCGTCGTCGAATTCGTCGTCCAGGTCGTCGTACTCGTCGAGATCGTCCAGCTCCTCCTCGTCCAGCTCGTCCTCGTCCAGCTCGTCGTCGAAGTCCTCGTCCAGGTCCTTGTCCTCTTCGAAGTCTTCAAACTCTTCGTCGCCGAGACTGTCGCTGCGACGCTTGAGCGACCAGTCCGACGTCTCACGGGACAACATCGTCACCCCCAGCTGAGGTTGGCATTGGTGTGAACGAGCTATCCGACTCCTCCTACGACTCCTCGACCGCCCGGGCGTTGCGCGCCAGCTTGCGGCGCTCGGTCGCGCCCAGGGCGCGCTTGCGCAGCCGGATGGACGACGGCGTCACTTCGATCAACTCGTCGTCCTCTATGTATTCGAGCGCCAGCTCCAGCGTCACCTGCCGCGGTGGCTCCAGCATGATCATCTCATCCGATGCGGTCGTCCGCATGTTCGTGAGCTTCTTTTCCTTCGACGGGTTCACGTCCATGTCGCCGGTGCGGGCGTTCTCTCCCACGACCATGCCCTCATACACCGCATCGCCCGGCTTTACAAACATCGTCCCCCGCTCCTGCAAATTGAAGAGCGCGTACGCCACGGCCACGCCCTCCCGATCCGCCACCATCACCCCCCGGCTCCGGCCCGACAGCGGCCCCGCCCACGGCCCATACTCGAAGAACCGGTGGTGCATGACCCCGGTGCCGCGCGTGTCCGTCAGAAACTCCGAGCGGTATCCGAGGAGTCCCCGCGCCGGAATCTTGAACCGCATCCGCACCGTCCCCACCCCGGGGTTCTTCATGTCCAGCAGCTCCGCCCGGCGCGGGCCCAGCTTCTCCATCACGACGCCGAGATACCCCTCCGGGCAGTCGATCATCAGCTCCTCGTACGGCTCGAGCCGCTCCCCGTTCGGCCCCTCCCGCGGGATGATGCGCGGCCGGCTCACCTGGAACTCGAACCCCTCGCGCCGCATCGTCTCCATCAGGATGCCGAGGTGCAGCTCCCCCCGACCCGACACGGTGAACGTCTGGGGATCGTCCGTCTCCTCCACCCGCAGCGCGACGTTCTTCTCGAGCTCTCGGAACAGCCGCTCCCGCAGCTGCCGGCCGGTCACGAACTTGCCCTCGCGCCCAGCGAACGGTGAATCGTTGACCTTGCAGTCCACCGAAATCGTGGGCTCCTCCACCGCGATCCCCGCCAGCCGCTCCAGATAGTCCGGGGCGGTGACCGTTTTGCCGATCTCCACCCCCGCGAGCCCCGCGAGCGCCACGATGTCGCCGGCCGAGGCCTCCTGCACCTCGACGCGCTCCAACCCGTCGAACGAGAAGAGCTTGACGACGCGTGCCTGCTCGTACGGCCCATCTCCCAGAGGACCGGGGTCGCCCAGCGGAAGTAACGCCACCGTCTCGCCCACCCGCACCTGGCCCCGCTCGATCCGGCCGATCGCGATGCGCCCCAAGTACGACGAATAGTCGAGCGTGGACACGAGCATCTGGAACGGGCCTGCGGGATCGGCGACCGGGGGCGGGATCGTATCTAGGATGGTCTGGAACAACGGCTTGAGGTCCGTCCCCGGGGTCCGTAGGTCGACCGTCGCGGTGCCCGCGCGGCTCGATGTATAAAGGAAAGGACAGTTGAACTGCTCCTGCGTGGCCTCCAGATCGAGGAACAGCTGGAGCACCTCGTCGTGCACCCGCAACGGCTCGGCGTCCTGCCGGTCGACCTTGTTCACCAGCACGATCGGCTTCAGGCCCAGCGCCAGCGCCTTCCCCGCCACGAAGCGCGTCTGCGGCATCGGCCCCTCGGCGGCATCCACCAGCAGCAGGAACCCGTCCACCATCCGCAGGATCCGCTCCACCTCGCCCCCGAAGTCGGCGTGCCCGGGCGTGTCGACGATGTTGATCTTGGTGTCGTCCCAGCGCACTGCGGTGTTCTTCGACAGGATGGTGATGCCCCGCTCCCGCTCCAACGGGTTCGAGTCCATCACCCGCTCGCTTACCTGCTGGTTGGCGCGGAACACCCCCGCCTGGCGGAGCATCTGGTCGACCAGCGTGGTCTTCCCATGGTCGACGTGGGCGATGATGGCGATGTTGCGGATCTGCAAGGGGCTGCGTCCTGACGGTGTCTAAAGGTGCCTCATGGAGGGCCGCAGTATAGGCCGGTCGTCTCGAAAAGACAAGCGGGGAGATCACACCCTTCGTGGCCGGATGATCGGTGCCCTTACCAACTGGCACGAACACAGGCAAAATCCCCTCGTGCACTCCGGCGCGCGGATGCGGTCGCGGGTGTGATCCCTGTCCTGGGAGGCGCCGATGCGACGCAAACGGTTGCCGGCTGTGAGCAGTCTGTGTGCGGGTTTCCTCTTCTTCGCCGCCTGTACCGACCGCGAGACGACGGCGCCCTCCCGCACGACCGCCCCACCTGTGCTCCAGGCCGCGCGCGCACCAGGCGGCGGGGGCGGGGGCAATGATCGCCGCCACGTGGTGACCCTGATCGGCACCGAACGAAGCGACTTCGACGCCGCCGTAGCCGGCGTCGGTGGGAGAGTGGATCGCCGACATACCGACATCGGCGTCGTGACCGTGCGCGGCTTGACGGCCGCCGGGGCCGAGGCGCTGGCCGCGCGCCCGGACGTGGCCAGCGTCGATGCCGACATCACGTTGCAGTGGATTCCACAGCCGGGCCAGCTGTTCCGGCAAGCCACCGCGATCGATGAGCAGGCAGCTCCGCCGTCGGCGCTCGGCACCGATCAGAGCCGTGCCTTCTTCTTCTCGATCCAATGGAACATGCAGGTGATCCAGGCGCCCGCTGCCTGGGTGGCAACGCCCGCCGGCAGCGGCCGGCTCGTCTGCGTGCTCGACACCGGCGTTGACCCAGGACACGTCGATCTGGCGGGGCGGGTGGCGCTCGACAAGAGCATCTCGTTCGTGGAGGCCGAGCCGGACATTCAGGATCTCAACGCGCACGGTACGTTCGTGTCGAGCCTCATTTCCAGTAACGGCCGCGGCATGGCGTCCGTGGCCTCGGACGCCCGGCTGTGCGCGATCAAGGTCCTCGCCCAGGACGGCTCCGGCACGTTCGACGACGTCATCTCGGGGATTCTCTTCGCCGCCAACGAAGGCGCCGACGTGATCAACATGAGCCTCGGCGCCCAGATCGATCTGCGCCAGAAAGGCGCTCGGGGGCTCGTGCACGTACTGCAAATGGCGGTCGACGTAGCGACGCGCAAGGGCGTGGTCGTCGTCGCGGCGGCCGGGAACGAGGCGGTCAACCTGGACAAGGACCACGGGTTCATGCTCGAGATTCCCGCGCAGCTCGACGGCGTGATCAGTGTCGGCGCGACGGGCCCCATCAACCAGCAGAACTTCGACGGGCTCGCGAGTTATTCGAACTTCGGCGGGCGATCCGGCATTGCCCTGGTGGCGCCGGGAGGGGACTTCGGGGACCTGTTCAACGAGCCGGTGATCGATCTCGTCCTCGGCGCGTGCAGCCGGACCCAGACCGTGTTACCGACGGCCGACTGCACCGGTGGGCGGTCGTTCTTGTTCGGAGACGGCACGAGCTTCGCCTCCCCTCACGTCGCGGGCGCCGCCGCCGTGGTCGAGTCACAGCTCGGCGCGGCGCCGTCGGGACAGGTGGAGCGTGTCACCGGGTGCATTCTGGCGGGAGCGGACGACGTCGGACCGGAGCGAATCTTCGGCGCCGGACGGCTGAACGTGGCTACGGGGGCCGCGTGCCCCGGCTCGCCGGATCACAACAAAGCGAGGGTCGCCGGCAGGAAATAAGCTGAAGGTCGGAGCAGATGCGACCAGCGGGCGAACGGCGCAGCACGACCGTCCGCCCTCGTCTCCCCCCCCTTACTCACACGTCGGATCCCGCTCCATTTGGACGGTGACGTGCCGGATCCCCAGGCCCCCGAGGCGCTGCTGCACCGCCTCGAGCACGCGCTGGTTGTCGCCGGGGTTCTGGACCACGAGGTGGCCGCTCATGGCGATCACGCCGCTCGTGACGGTCCAGACGTGCAGGTCGTGCACCGAGGCGACCCCGGGGATCGACGCGATCCGGTCGTGCACGTCGGCGAGCGCGATGTGGGCCGGTGCGGCCTCCAACAGGATGTCGGTGCTTTCTTTCACCAGACGCCAGGCGCTGCCCAGGATCAGCCCCGCGATCAGCACCGAGATCAGGGGGTCGGCCTGCACCCACCCGGTGGTGAGGATGATCGCGCCGGCGGCGAGCGCGCCCGCCGAGCCGAGCACGTCGCCGATGATGTGGAGGTAGGCGCCCCGCTGGTTGAGCGAGTGATGGTGCCCGCGATGCAGGATCGCGGCGCCCGCCGCGTTGGCGAGGAGGCTCACGGCCGCGACGCCGAGCAGCAGGACGCCACGGACCTGCTGCGGCGCGCCAACCCGGTGATAGGCCTCGAGCGCGATGCCGAGCGAGATGGCGAGCAGCGCCGCACCGTTCACGAGGGCCGCGACGATCTCGAGCCGCAGCAGCCCGAAGGTCCGTTCCGCCGTGGCCGGTCGTTGGGCCAGGTGGGCGACGACGAGCGACATACCCAGGGCGGCCACATCGGCGAGCATGTGACCGGCGTCGGCGAGCAGGGCGAGCGAGTGGGCGAGCCATCCGCCCACGGCTTCCGCCACCATCACGGCGGCGGTGATGCCGAGCACCAGCGCGAGCCGCCTGCGGCTCTCGGCCCGCAGCGGCGCACGATGCGTGCATTGGACGTCGATCGGCAGTGTCGCGCTCACGTGTTCCCTCTTCCCTCGTCCCGCTTCCCTCAACATATCCAGCCGTTCCGCCGCCGGGCAACACGCTCTATGTTCCCGCCTCTATGGAATCACTCGGGCTGCGCCTGCTCGCGGTGGTGGCACTGGTGCTCGCGAATGCGTTCTTCGTCGCGGCCGAGTTCGCCCTCGTGGCGGCCCGGCGCACGCGCATCGAGGCGATGGTGCGGCGCGGCGACCGCAAGGCGCGAACGGTCCAGGCGGCCCTCCAGGACCTCTACCGCCAGCTCTCGGCCGCGCAGCTCGGCATCACGGTCGCGTCGATCCTGCTCGGCTACGTGTCCGAGGACACCGTCGCGCACCTGTTCCGCGACTGGTTCGCGGCGCTGCCGCCGCTGCTCGACTTCCTCACCCGCGGCGGTGTGGCCTCCACCGTCGCCGTGGCCGTGGTGTCGTTCCTGCATGTCGTGTTCGGCGAGCAGGCCCCCAAAGCCTGGGCCATCACCCATCCCGAAGGCACGAGCCGCTGGGTGGCGGCCCCGCTCATTTTCTTCTCCTGGATCACGCGGCCCTTCACCGATCTCCTCAACTGGAGCGCCGGGCGGGTGGGGCGGCTGCTGGGGTTGAAAGGGACCACCGCCGAGCTCGAGCAGATCCACTCGCCGGAGGAGCTGCGCATGCTCGTCGAGCAGAGCCGCAAGCGCGGCAAGCTCGACGCCGACGACGCGCGGCTGCTGCAGGGCGTGTTCGAGTTCAGCGAGAAGACGGCCCGCGAAGTGATGACGCCCCGCACGGAGATGGTCGCGCTGCCGGCGGACCTGACTCTCGAGCAGGCGGCCGACCAGGTCGCCGTCGCGGGCCGCTCGCGCTACCCGGTGTACGCCGAGTCGCTCGACGACATCCTCGGCGTCGTGCACGCGAAGGACATCCTGGCGGGCCTTCGCTCGGCCAAGGGCGGGACCGTGCGCACCGTGCTCCGGCCCGCGATGTTCGTGCCGGGTACGCGGGAGGTCGAAGACGTGCTCGCCGACATGAAGCGCCAGAAGATCCACCTCGCGATCGTGCTCGACGAGTTCGGCGGCACGGCCGGCCTCGTCACCATGGAGGACCTGCTCGAGGAGATCGTGGGTCCGATCTACGACGAGTACGACCAGCCCAGCGGCGAGTTGCGCGTCGCGCCCGCGGGCGCGGCTCCCGTCATCTCCGGCGCGACGCCGCTGCGCGACGTGAACCGGGTCTTCGGGCTCGAGCTCGACGAGCAGGACTACACGACCATCGGCGGATTTCTGTTCGGCGCGATCGGCCGCCTCCCCAAGGTCGGCGACCAGGTGGCGGTCAAGGGCGCGATGTTCGAGATCCTGGAGATGGAAGGCCGCCGCGTGGGCAAGGTGCGCGTGGTGCGGCGCACCGTGAGCGCCGAGACGCCCTCGAGATGAAGCCCAGGAGCTAGCGGCGCACCAGTCGAGCCGCGAGCTCGAGCGCCGTCCGCATCGACCCGGGGTCCGCGATCCCGCGCCCGGCGATGTCGAGCGCCGTCCCGTGGTCCGGCGCGACGCGCGGGAACGGAAGGCCGAGTGTGACGTTCACGCCCTTCCCGAACCCCGCCACCTTCACGGCCGTCATGCCTACGTCGTGATACGGCGTGAGCACCGCGTCGAACTCGCCCTTCAGGGCACGCACGAACACCGTATCGGCGGGGAGCGGACCCGCGGCCCCCAGGGCGCGGGCCGCGGGCGTGAGCACCCGCTCGTCCTCGTCGCCGAACAAGCCCGACTCGCCGGCGTGCGGGTTGAGTGCGCACACCGCGAGCCGGGGCGCGCCGATCCCCCACCACTCGCGCAACGCCCGCTCGGTGATGCGCCCGCACGCCACCACGCGCGCGGTCGTCACGGCGGCGGGGACGTCCTTGAGCGGGATATGGGTCGTGACGAGCACCACGCGCAGCGGGCCGGCGGCGAGCATCATCGCGACGTCCACGTCGCCCGCGAGATGGGAGAGAAACTCCGTGAGACCGGGATAGCGGAAGCCCGCCAAGTGAAGGGCATGCTTGTGCACGGGGCCGGTGACGATGGCGTCGACCTCGCGGGAGAGAGCGAGACGAACCGCTTCTTCCACCGCCTGGCCGGCGATGCGGCCAGCGTCTTCGGGGGGCAAGGAGCGACGAGCCTGCACGCCGCTCCCCACAATGACGACCTCCGCATCCAGCGGCCCCAGGGCGAGCGCCTTCTCCATAACCTCCGGCCCGATTCCCCGCGGGTCGCCGAGCGTTACGGCGAGCCGGGGGGGCCGGGGGGCCAGGCCGCTAGAACCGGACGTCGACGTAGGTGGTGCGGCGCAGCAGGTCCAGGTAGTGCTTGACGGCGAGCTGCTGCGCCAACCCGTCGCGGATGCGGTCCTTGACTTCGGCGAACGACAGGTCGCCCTCGGGGAGCCGCCTGACCAGCTCGAATATGACGAATCGTGGCCGCGCGGTGCCGGCGCCCATCTCGAAGACGGGCTTGAGGCCTGGCACCGTGTCGCCGCCCACGACCTTCTCGTAGTCGGGCGGGAGCTGCGACACGGGCAGTGCGTCGGCCAGCTTGGGCTCGTTCGGGTCGGCGTACAGGCGAGCGAGCGAGTCGAACGGCGCCCCATGGGCCAGGGCGTCGTGCACGGAATCCGCCAGTCGCTTCGCGATCGCGAGCTGGCCCGCCGAGATCGACGGCTGGATCAGGATGTGTCGGGCGAGGATCTCCGCGGGCTGCGCCCGCTCCACCTGGATGATGTGGTAGCCGAACTCGGTCGGCACGACGTCCGAGATCGTCCCGGGGCGCAACCGGAACGCCACGTCCTCGAACTGCTTCACCATGACGCCGCGCCGGAACCAGCCCAGCTCGCCACCCTGCTCGCGCGAGGCGCTGTCCGCCGAATATTTCTTCGCGATCTCGGCGAAGTTGGCGCCCCGGCGCAACGCCACCACCAGCGATTCCGCGAGCTGCAGCGCGCGCGCGCTGGCCGCCGAATCGGGCTTCGGCACGATGACGATCTGGCGGAATGAAATCGCCGCGGGACGCTTCGGCTGTTGCCCCCGGTTCGCCTCCCAGAAGGCATGCATTTCGGCGTCGGACGGTGGGATCGGCCGGAGCTTACCCTTCTGTTTCAGGCCTTCGATCAGGCGCTGCTGCAGGATCGAGCGGCGCTGCTGGTCGGCGAGCCAGCGGCGCCACTCCTCCTCCGACACGAACCCCGCCGCGCGCAGCTGCGCCTGGAACTCGGTGATCGAGGTGAACTGCTTGCGCACGTTCTGCACCGTCTGCTCGACCGCGTCCTGGACTTCCTGATCGGTCACCTTGATGGTGGTGTCGCGCTCGGCCTGCTGCACCAGCAGCTCTTCATCCACCATCTGCGACAGGATCTGGCGCCGCGCCGCGTCCCGCCCCGCGGAGTCTTCCGGGACCTTCGCCCCCTGCGACTGCGCCAGCACCAGCTGCTCTTCGACCTGCGAGGCGAGGATCGGCTTCGTCCCCACCACCGCGACGACGCGGTCCACGGCGCGCGCCGTCGCCGAGCGGCCCTGCGCCGTCGCCGGCGGTGCCACGAGCGCGGCCCATACCACGGCCGCGAGCGTCACCCGGGTGGGCCGCATGTCAGCTCGGCGCCCGCTTGGCGGCGCTGTCGCCCGCGACGGGCGGCGGGCCGGGGGCGCGCTTCAGGCCCGTGGCCGGAGCCTGCCGAGCGGTCGTGTCAGCGGCCCGAATGGCCTGCGCCCGCTCCAGCGCGCGCGCGATGCCGGCCTCGTTGAGCGACCAGGTCTCGCCCTGCCGGAGCGCCGCGGCCAGGAAGGGGGGCACCGGCAGGAAGGCGGCGCTTCCCCTGGTGACCGCGGCATCCAGGTAGCCGTCCATGTGCGCCATCGCGAGCCGGACGCGCGCTTCCGGGGTCGCGGCGGAGTCTTTGAGGAGCTCGGGCGAGAGCCGCAGCAGCCCCTCGAGCCGGCCGACGCCCGAATCGTGCTCGGCGCGCACGTGGCGCCAGTCGTCGGCGGTGAGCCCCACGCCGGCGGAGTCGACCTGCTCGAGCAGCAAGTCGCGCTGGGCGAGCAGTCTCACGAACTGGGTGAGCTGGTCGTCCGACGCGGTCGCGATGCCGCGCACGTCGTTGGGATCGAGGGCCAGCAGCCAGCGCGCCAGGTCCTTCACACGGAACGTGCCCCCCCGGAACGTGGCGAGCGTGTGCCCGTCGTCACGGGCGGTGACGATCTGCGGCACCGCCTGGCGCACCCGCGCCGGCGCGCCGCTCTCGACCTTGAGCTGGCGCGCCTTTGTGAGGCTGTCGAAATACAGCGAATCGAGTCGGTTCGCACGCGAGCTCTCCAAATCGACCCGGAACGAATCGCGCACTTCCGCGAGCGGCGGCCGGCGGATGATGTGAAAACCGAACGGTGAGCGCACGACGCCGCTCAGCCCACCGGGGGCCAGCGCCCACGCCGCGCTGTCGAACGCGGCGACGAACTGCCCCCGCGGCGTCGCCGGGAGGTAGCCGCCGCGCGCCTTGGAGCCCGGGTCCTCCGAGTACTGCCGGGCGAGCTGCGTGAAGCCGGCTCCACTTCGCGCCGCCGCCTGTCGCAACACGCCTTCCGCTTTCTTTTTCTGCTGCTCTTCCACCATCGGTACCGCGCTCGGCGGCACGCGGATCAGGATGTGCTGGAACAGGCGGACGCTGCCCGCCCGATACGTCGAGTCCGCGTCGGCCGGAGTCATCCGGCTACGGCCGGCGAGGAGCTTCTGGTGGTAATGCTCCCATTTGAGCTGCACCACGAGTGGCCATTCCGCCGCCAGCGCGAGGGAGGAATCGTGCAGGTCACGCCCGCGGCCCAGTGCCGTGGCGAGCACGGCGTAGTCGAGGTAGACGTTCGCGACGCCGGTGAGCACGTCGGCCCGCACCGGAATGCGCGGCGCCCGCCCGACCAGGCTCGCGAGACGCTCGACCGCGAGGGTCTGGCCCGCCGCGCTGCCGGCGACCTCGGCATGGGCCGAGAACGCGTCCCGCAGGGCGCTACAGGCCGCCAGCGCCAGCACCATCGTCAGCACACTCAGCCGTCGCATGCCATCTCCTGTCAGTCTCCCGTCAGTCTCCCGTTAGTCATGGGCGTCCGTCAGCACGGCGGTGAGCGCGCGGACCAAGCCGGGGCCGATCGCCTCGCCGCCGAGCCGCCGGAGTCGCAGGGAGAGCGGGGCCGCGCGCCGCACCTCGGCCTCAAACTGCACCGCGTCGAGCGCCGCCGTGAGCCGGGCGAGACGCGGGGTCGCGTCCCGCCGAAACGTGAGCCGCGCTTCGTCGCCCTTGACGAGGACCATCTCCAGTCCCGCTCGGCCGCCGAGCGCGCGGAGCTCGGACACGAGGAGCAGGCGCTGCGCGTCGTCCGGGAGCGGCCCGAAACGGTCGCGCAATTCCTCGCGCACCGCCTCAATCTCGCTAGCCGCTTCGGCCCGCGCCAGCCGTCGATACAGCTCGAGCTTCGCCGCTTCGTCCGGCACGTATTCGTCGGAGAGATGCGCGGGCCGGTCGAGCACGACTTCGGGTGGCGTCCCCTTCCCCGCGCCCCGCTCCGCATCCCCCGTCTTCAAGGCCTCGACCGTTTCCTGGAGCCAGCGGAGATACGTGTCGAACCCCACCGCCTGCGCGTAGCCCGACTGCTCGGCACCGAGCAGATTGCCCGCGCCCCGCAGTTCGAGATCGCGCAGGGCGATGCGATAGCCCGAGCCCAGGTCGGTATGATGCTCGAGCACCCGCAGGCGCTCCTCCGCCTCGGCATCGACCAGGTCGGGCACCAGCAGGTAGCAGTAGGCGCGGCGATGGCTCCGGCCCACGCGTCCCCGCAGCTGGTACAGCTGGGCCAGGCCGAACTGGTCCGCGCGGCTCACGAGCATGGTGTTGGCGTTCGGCACGTCGAGCCCCGATTCGACGATCATGGTCGACACGAGGATGTCCACCTCGCCGCGGACGAACCGCGCCATCACCTGATCGAGCGCCGCCTCTTTGAGCTTGCCGTGAGCAACGGCCACTCGTGCCCGCGGCGGCGCGAGTGCCCGCACACGCTCCGCAATCGTATCGATCGTCTCGATGCGGTTGTGCACGAAGTACACCTGCCCCGCCCGGTCGAGCTCACGCGCCAGCGCCTCCTCGATCAGGCCGTCGTCCCACGGCTCGATGAAGGTCACGACGGGAGAGCGGTCCTTGGGAGGCGTCTCGAGCAGCGCCAGGTCGCGCAACCCGGCGAGCGACAGGTGCAGGGTGCGGGGGATCGGCGTCGCCGTCAGAGTCAGCACGTCGACCGCCAGCTTCAGCGCCTTGAGGCGCTCCTTGTGCCGTACGCCGAAGCGGTGCTCCTCGTCCACGATGAGGAGTCCGAGGTCGTGGAACGTCACGTCGCGCGACAGCAGGCGATGGGTCCCGATCACGATGTCCACTTCGCCGCGCGCCATCCGCCGCGTGACGTCCCTCGAGTCCTGGGCGCTGCGAAACCGCGACAACACCTCGATCCGCACCGGATAATCCGCCAGCCGCTCGCGGAACGTACGGCCGTGCTGCTCCGCGAGAATCGTGGTGGGGACGAGCACCGCCACCTGTTTGCCCGCCTGGACCGCCTTGAATGCTGCGCGCAGCGCCACCTCCGTCTTGCCGTAGCCCACGTCGCCCACGAGCAGCCGGTCCATGGGCCGCGCCCGCTCCATGTCGCGCTTCACTTCCTCGGAGGCGCGCCGCTGGTCCGGCGTGTCCTCGTACAGGAACGCGGACTCGAGCTCGCGCTGCCACGGCGTATCCGGCGGGAACGCGTAGCCGGGCGCGAGCTGACGCCGCGCGTAGAGATCGAGCAGCTCCGACGCCATGCGGCGAATCGCCGCTCGGGTCTTGTCCCGCTGTCGCTGCCACGTCGTCGCCCCGAGCCGGTGGAGCCGCGGCGCGGGCGCGTCGCCGTCACCGGCCGCTCGGTACGGTTCGAGCTGGTCGAGTCGATACAGCGGGACGTTGAGCCGGGCGCCGCCTTCGTACTCGACCACGGCCACCTCGAGACTGCCACCATCCGCCCCGACCGCGATCGTCTGGATCCCGCGGTAGATCCCGATGCCGTGCTCGAGATGGACCACGAAATCGCCGCCCCGCAGGGCCCGGGTTGCCGCGGTGGCGGCCGCCTCGCGGTAGCGCCGCGGGCGCCGCAGCCGCCGAGCCCGTCGGAAAATCTCGTGATCGGTGAGCACCCGCAGGCCGGGTACGACGAATCCACCGTCGAGCGCGCCCACCACGAGCGTGGGGCGCTCCGTGTGGAGCAGCTCGTCGAGCCGCTCGAGCTGTCCCTCGTTGTCGCACAGGATTACCGTGGGCGGCTCGCCCGCCACGATCTGGCGCAGGCGCTTGATGTCGCGATCCACCGCCTCGGGCGGCGCGAGCGGCAACCGGAGGTCGCCGTCCGGGGCGTTCAGAGCCAGGCGCGGGAAGCTCGTCAGGCGATCACGCCACGCGGCGGGATCGACGAACAACGCGTCCCGCGGCGGCGCCTCCTCACCCAGCCGCCGGGCCACGTCGAGATGATGCGCCGCCTCCGCCCAGGCGCGGTCCACCTCCTGCTCCAGAGCGGATTCCTGCTCCAGCACGACCACGGCGTCGCTCGGCAAGAGGTCCAGGAGCGACTGGCGCGGTAGCGGCGCAGCATGCTGCGCCCCTCCGACGTGTGTCCCCTCTCCCTCCGTTTTGACCGGCAGCACGGTGATCCGCTCGATCGCTTCCCCCGATCGCTGCGAGTCGAGATCGAACGCCCGGATCGACGCGACGTCGTCCCCCCACCACTCGACACGCGCCGGTGCCGCCATCCCGAACCCGTACACGTCGAGGATGCCGCCACGCACGCTGAACTGCGCGACTTCGGTCACGGTCGACACGCGGGCATACTCCATCTGCTCGAGGCGCCGCACCACGTCGGCGAACCGTTGCCCGGGTCCGGCCTCCAGGGACAGCCGCATGTCCCCGAGCGCCGCCGGCACGCCGGTTCGCTCCGCCGAGGCGCGTGCGGTGGTCACGAGCAGGCGGATCCGCCCCGAGAGCAGCGCTTCGAGCGTTTCGATCCGTTCGCCGGCAATCTCGACGTGCGGCTCCTCGGCGCCCAGCGCCTCGCGCTGGGGGTACAGCGCGGCCGCGTCGCCCACGAGCGTCTGCAGATCGGCGAGCCAGCGCTCGGCATCGGTCGGAGTGGCGGTCACCACCACGAACACGCGCTGCGCGCGCCGCCGCGCGAGCGCGGCCAGGAGCACCGCGGCGCTCGAGCCCGGAAGCCCGGCGATGCCCCGGCGCGTCCCAGCACCCGGGAGCGCGTCCGCCAGGGCGCGCGTCGCCGGCAGCGCGTCGAAGCGATCGATCAGGAACGTGAGGGGCATCAGCGGGTGAAGGTCGCCACCCCCAGCTCGGCCGCGGCCAGGAGCAGGGCGAGTACGAGCAGCGGGCCGCTCGCGTCGCCGTGGCCCCCACCCGCGAACCGCGCGGATCCGAGCGCGGCCGCGTCCAAGACCTCCGCGCCCAGCACGTCCCGCACCAACGCTGCGGGCGCCGGGGTGAGATCCGACTCGCGGGGGTCGGGGCCGGACACGATGGCGCCAACCGTGTCAGTCCCGTGGGTGCGAAACCGCACGCCCGGCGCGCCCTCGACCTCGGAGACGGGCGCCTCACCTCGCGCCAGACGGTTTACGAGGGCGTCCACGAACGGCACGAAGGCGGGTGCTGCTGGCAGCGCCGTCCATGCCGTGTCCAACCGGCTGCCGACGAGCAGGACGCCGGCGTCCCGCACGAGCCACGGCTCTCCGTTGACCCTCGCCAGCACCGTGCTGTCTTCCCCGTTCCCTCTTCCCCCGTCCCCCGCGCCGTCGAGACGATATCGCCGCGCCACCTGGATTCCGTCCATTCCCGCTACCGCGGACGCCGCGACGGGGCCGGGAGTTCCCGCCGACCCGAGCCGCCACCGGGCTCCGCGGGCCGCGAGGGCGCGGTTCAGCTGACCGATGAGCGTCGGATCGGCGGGCGGCAGTACGACGCTCACCGCAGCCCCTCCGTCGATCCGATCCCCGATCACCACGTCCGTGCCTCGTCGCACGTGCTCGCCCTGCTCGAGCACGGCCAACGCCGCCGCCACAAACGGTCCCGCCCCGCTCGAGGCGGTGACCCGTGCCGGCGGCGCCACCCGCCACGCGAACACGCGCCGATCGTCCGCCCGCAGCTCGTCGGCGTCGAGCGTCGCCTCACCGACCCACCACCCGGGTCCTCCCTGCGGCAGGGCGATCGAGAGCGTCGATCCCGGTGCCGCGAGTCCCCGTCCCACCTCGCGGCCGCCCACCTGCAGCGTCACCGCCGCCGGCCGGGCGCCCGGCGTCCCAACGATCGGCACCGCCACTGCGCCACCAGACACCCGCGCCGGGCCGACCCCCCGGTTCGCCGGCACATCGGAGGCCGGGGCGAGCGTGAGCACGCGGACGCCCCGCATCACGCCCGCACGGCCCGGGCCGAGCGCAGTGCGCTGGAGATCGCTCATCACGTGCACCTCGCGCCCCTCGAGCGGCTCCGCGTTCACGAGGCGCGACGCGGCGCGCACGGCCGCCGTGAGGTCCAGCCGCCGGGGCGAGACGGCGGCGCTGTCTATGGTCGCGAGCAGCGCCTCGCGCGTGCCCGCCCGTGCCACGCCGTCCGCGAGAACGAGCCACACCCGGTCCGACGCCGCGGCCGCCGCCAGGGAGCCTCGGGCCGCGGCCCGGAGCCGTTCGAGCACCGGCCGCCCGTCCACCACCACGCCCGACGACACCGAGTTGTCGAGGATCACCACGAGGGCCGTCCGCTGATGCACGGCCGCGCGGCGCACGGCGCTGGGAGCCGGGACGAGCGGCCGCGCGGCCGCCAAGACGATCAGCGCGATCAGAGCGGTTCGCAACAGCAGCAGCAACACGTGCCGCAGCCTGAGACGCCGCGCACTCTGCCGCTCCGCCTCGCTCAGGTAGCGCAACGGCGGAAACTCGGCCTCGGGCGGAACGCGCCGCTCGAGCAAGTGCAGCAGCGCGGGGATCGCCGCGGCCGCGAGCCCCAGCAACGCGAACGGATGCAGGAACGTCACGCGAGCATTCGGAGGGCCATGCCGAAGGGCAGGTCGGTGAGCACGTGATGGTACGCGATCCCATGTCGCCGACACGTGGTACGCCACGCGGCGATCTCGCGGCGCACGGTCTCGCTGTACGCCCGCGCCAGCTCGCGCGGCCGGACCACCACGCTCACCGCCGATTCGGGATCCCGGAACCGCACTTCCGGCGCCCCCGAGAGCTCAGCTTCCGCGGGATCCATCAGGTGCAGCACGATCACGTGATGCCCGCGATGCCGCAGGTAGCGCAAGGCGGTGAGCGCGAGGTCACGGTCGAACAACAGATCCGACACGAGCACCACCAACCCCCGGCGCGCGAGCAGCGACGTCAGGCGACCGAGCGCCGCCTCGGCGGCCGTGCCGCCGCCGTCGGGCGTGCGCTCCAGGCCCCGGACTAGCCGCGCCCACTGACCCGCCCGCACGCGCGGCGGTACGACCTCACGCACCGCTTCGTCGAACGTGATGAGCCCGGTCGCATCCCGCTGCCGCAGGAGAATCAGCGCGAGCGCCGCGACCAGACGGTCGGCGTAGGCTCGCTTGGTGAGACGCGCCGGCGCGCCGCGCCACGCCATCGAGCGACTCACGTCCACCAGGATCATCGCGCGCAGGTTGGTCTCCTCCTCGAACTGCTTGACGAACAGCCGATCGGCGCGGGCCAGAATCCGCCAATCGAGGTAGCGCAGCTCGTCCCCCGGTTGGTAGGCGCGGTGCTCGGTGAACTCGACGGAGAAGCCGCGAAACGGGGAGCGGTGGATGCCGGCGAGGAAGCCTTCGACCACTCCCGCGGCAACGATCTCGATTCCGCCCAGCCGCGCCACGTCGGCGGGGTCGAGGAGATCGATGCGGGCAGTGTCAGCCATGGGGTTCGCGGAAGCTAATGATCGGCCGATTGTCCCGGGTAGAGGACAATCGCGGGGGCGTGACCCCGACCGACCGTGGTTGTAAGGTCCTCATCGACAATCGGTTGGGAAACGGTACCGCCACTCGCAGCATGGCATGGCGCCTGCACCTCTCGAGGAGCGGGAGGCACTTATGTTGACCACGTTCGGGGTGCTCAGCCTGCTCGTCGGCTCCGCCGGCGGCGCCGCGCTCCAGCCCGCCGCCCTGCCGTACCGCCCGCATGTCGAGATCTGGACCGACCGGGGCGACGACCCGTACTCGAGCGGCCAAAGTGTGCGCGTGCACTTCCGCGCCGAGCAGGACGCCTACGTCACCATCCTGCGCATCGACACGGACGGCCGGGTGCGGGTCCTGTTCCCGCGCGAGCCGTGGGAGGACAACTTCGCGCGCGGCGGCCGCGACTACGAGGTCCCGGGTCGCGACTCGCGCGACGCGTTCTACATCGACGATTCCCCGGGGGTCGGCTACATCTTCGCCGTCGTCGCCGGCGACGCGTTCGTGTACGACGCGCTCGAAAGCCGGGACCATTGGGACTATCGCGCCATCCCCGACGGTCGCGTGCACGGCGATCCCTACGTGGCGGTCACGGACCTGGCGGAGCGCATCGTGCCCGCGGACTACGGCGACTGGGACTACGACCTCGCGCCGTACTACGTCCAGCGGCACTACGACTATCCACGGTTTCTGTGCTACGACTGCCACTCGTACGTGAACTATTCCTCCTGGAGCCCGTACGACTACACCTGCGTGCGCTTTCGGATCGTGGTGTTCGACGATCCGTACTATTACCCCTATCGCTCCTACGGCGCGACCCGGGTGGTGTTCACACGGCCGCTCCGGCCCGAGCCGCGCTTCATCTTCAAGGACCGCCAGGCATCGGACGCGTTCGTCACCCGCGTGCGCGCCCGTCCCGCGGATGACGACCAGCGGCGCGAGGTCGGCGTCCGCGGCCGCGATCTGGGCGGCACCGGCGTCATTCCACCGCCCGGGGTGAAACCCCGGACCCGGCCGATCACCGGCGATCAGAGCGACGGCGATGGCGACCGGGCAGAGCCCCGTCCCCGCGAGCGACTCCGTCCGCCCGACCGTCCAGCTCAGCCCGAGCAACACGCCCGTCCCGAGCAGCCGGATCATGCCGAGCGTCCGGCGCCGGCAGAGCGTCCCGACCGCTCCGAGCGGCCCGAGCGACGTGAGCCACCCGCCCGTCGTCCCGAGCCGCCGGTCGCGGCGCCGCCACCCGCGCCCCGTCCCGCCCCGCGCGCGGAGCCGCGGCGCGAGGCTCCGCCTCCCAAGAGCGAGCCGCGCGTGGAGCCGAAGCGCGATGCCCCGAAGGACAAGCCGCGGGCCGAGCCCGAGTTGAGACGTCGCAAGCCGTGAGGCCCGCCGGCACGCCGCGCGCCCGGCCGTGGTCCCCCACGGTCGGGCGCGTTAGCTTGTTCGGTCCCCTCATCGAGGCCACCAGTGATACGGTACCGTCCGACCCTGCTGCTCGCGGTGCTCACGGTGCCGGTCGCGGCGCAACGACAACAGCCGGCTGCCCGGGGCGCCGCCGCGATCACGACCGAGGACGTGCGGCGCCGCATCGGCATCATCGCCGCCGACTCGATGCTCGGCCGCGCGACGCCGAGCCCCCAGCTCGATCAGGTCGCGGCGTACGTGGCCGCCGAGTTCCGTCGCTTCGGCCTCAAGCCCGGCGGCGACAGCGGAACCTACCTGCAGCGCTACCCGCTCGAAGTCCAGCGCTTCGACCCGGACAGTGCGAGCATCCGAATCGCGGGCCCGACGCCTACGACCTGGCACACCGGTCAGGACGTGCTGCTGGTCGATGGACAGCCCCCCGCTGGAGACAGCGCGGGCCCCGGAGCGGTCATCACCGGCTCCCCGCAGGGAGCCGCCGCGCTCGATTCCTCGGCGGTGACCGGAAAGGTGGTCTTCCTCGCGTACGGGCCGGGTGTCAACGCGGTGGCGGTGAAGATCCTGCCGTTGCGCCCGCTCGCGCTGATGCTGGTGGCGGACTTCCCCGACTCGATCTGGCAAAAGTTGCCGGGTCACCAGCCGAGCGTCCGTGTACGCAACCCGAGCGAGGAAGGCGGATCCGCCATCCCGGCGGTGTTCGCCGTGCGGGCGCGGACGGCCCGGGCGCTCTTCACCCAGGCGGGCGTTCCTCCCGACTCGCTCCGCCTCTGGGGTGACCGGCCGCTCGCCGCCCATCCCCTCGCCGAGGTCAAGGTGCAGCTCGCGGTGCACCAGCAGCTGCTGGACCGCACGTCCGCCCCGAACGTGGTGGGCATTCTGGAGGGCACCGACGCCGCCCTCAAGAAGGAATACGTGCTCTTCACGGCGCACATGGACCACATCGGGACGCCGGGCGCGGGGGAGGGGTGCACGGCGCGGGGCGCCGACTCGATCTGTAACGGCGCCGATGACGACGGCTCGGGAACGGTCGCCGTGGTCGCGCTGGCCGAGGCGTTCGCGACGGCGCCCGAGCGCCCCAAGCGTTCCCTGGTGTTCATGACGGTGAGCGGCGAGGAGCGTGGCTTGTGGGGCAGCGCGTATTTCGCCGAGCACCCGACCGTGCCGCTCGCGAGCGTCGTGGCGGACCTGAACAGCGACATGGTCGGACGCAACGCGAAGGACACTCTCGCGGTGATCGGCCGGGAGCATTCCAACCTGGGGCGGGTGGTCGACAGCATAGCACTGGCTCATCCCGAGCTCAACATCAAGCCCGTCGGCGACCTGTGGCCACAGGAAGGCCTCTACTACCGCTCGGACCACTACAATTTCGCGAAAAAGGGCGTGCCGATCCTGTTCTTCACGACGGGGTTGCACGCCGACTATCACCAGGTGAGCGATTCGCCGGACAAGATCGACGCCGAGAAGGAAGCGCGCTTCGCGCGCCTGGTGTTCTACCTGGGCCTGGCCGTGGCGAACACGACGGCACGACCGCGGTGGAACCCGGAGAGTTACAAACAGATCGTGGGCGGTACGAACTGACGTTCAGCTGACCGCTTTGAGCAGCTCGGCGTTCGTCTTGGTGCGCCGCAGCTGCGCCAGCAACCCTTCCATCGCTTTCTCCGGCGGGAGCCCGACCAGACCCCGCCGCAGCTGCTGTTTCGCCGCGACCGTGGCGGGATCGGCGAGCAGCTCCTCGCGCCGGGTGCCGCTGGCCGCGACGTCGACGGCCGGATAGACGCGCCGGTCGGCCAGGGCGCGCGACAGCCGCAGCTCCGCGTTGCCCGTCCCCTTGAACTCCTCGAAGATCACGTCGTCCATGCGACTTTCCGTCTCGACCAACGCGGTGGCGATGACGGTGAGGGAACCGCCCTCCGGAACGGCCCGCGCGGCGCCGAACAATCCCTTGGGCTTGGCGAGGGCGTTGGCGTCCAGGCCGCCGGACATCGTGCGACCGCTGCCTCGCCCGGTGGTGTTGTGCGACCGCGCCAGCCGGGTGAGCGAATCGAGCACAATCACGACGTCACGACCGAGCTCCACGTGCCGGCGCGCGTGCTCGAACACCATGTCCGCGACCGCGACGTGCCGCTCGTGGGACAAGTCGAAGCTCGACGCGATGACCTCGCCGCGGCCCCAGTCAATCATCTCGCTCACTTCCTCCGGCCGCTCGTCCACGAGCAGCACGAGGAGGGTGGCCGTCGGATGGTTGAGCACGACGCCTTCGGCGATGGCCTGGAGCATCACGGTCTTCCCCGCCTTGGGGGGCGACACGACCAGGGCCCGCTGGCCGAAGCCGAGCGGGCAGATGAGGTCGATGACGCGCTGCGTCTCCGCCGTGCGCGGGCTCGACGCGCGCGGCGACTCGAGCCCGAGCGGACGCGAGGGATGCACCGCGCCGAGCTTGGCGAACTCGGGTCGCTCGCCCAAGCGGCCGGGCGGCGCGCCGTTCACGCTGGCGACCTTGCCGTTCTCGAGCGTGACGAGATCGCCCCGACGCAGTCCCGGAAGCCGTACGCCGGGATCGCCCTTCGCGGGCAAGTAGCTGTTGGCGGCGAGCCGCACGGCGCCGCCGTTGGAGGTGGGGTCGAACCAGCCGGTGATGGGGGGCAGAGACAAGGCCTCGGTCCGCTAAAGATAGCGCCTATATTTCTCCCGCACATGCGCCAGGATCACATCCGCAACTTCTGCATCGTGGCCCACATCGACCACGGGAAGTCGACGCTGGCCGACCGGCTGATCGAGCTCACGGGCACCCTGGACAAGCGGTTGATGCGGGAGCAGGTGCTGGACACGATGGACCTGGAGCGCGAGCGCGGCATCACGATCAAGCTCAACGCCGTCCGCATGAACTACCATTCGCGGGACGGCGGCATCTACGAGCTGAACCTGATCGATACGCCCGGCCACGTAGACTTCACCTACGAGGTGTCGCGGTCGCTGCAGGCGTGCGAGGGCGCGATCCTGGTCGTCGATGCCTCCCAGGGCATCCAGGCGCAGACCATCTCCAACCTGTTCCTGGCCCTGGACGCCGGGCTCGAGATCATCCCGGTGCTCAACAAGATCGACCTGCCGGGAGCCGAGCCCGATCGGCGGGCGCTGGAGATCCACGAGCTGATCGGGGCGAAACCGGAGGAGATCCTCCGCATCTCGGCGAAGGAGGGCACGAACGTGCCCGAGCTGCTCGAGGCCGTGGTGCGCCGCATCCCCGCGCCCCGGGGCACAGCCGAGGCGCCGCTGCGCGCGCTGATCTTCGACTCGTACTACGACCGCTATCGGGGCGCCATTCCCAGCATCCGCGTGGTGGACGGCACGATCCGCCCCGGCATGAAGATCGCCTTCGGGGCGCACCGGGAAGACCTGTACGAGGTGGACGAGGTCGGCTACCTGCAGCTCGGCCACAAGCCCACGGAGCAGCTCGAGGCGGGGGAGGTCGGGTACTTCGTCGCCAACGTGCGCGGCGTGCGCGAGACGCGTCCCGGCGACACCGTGCTCGACGCCGAGCACGCGGACGTGCCGCTTTTGCCCGGTTACCGCGACATCAAGTCGATGGTGTTCGCCGGGCTGTACCCGACGGAGCCGAACCAGTTCGAGGAGCTGCGCGACGCGCTCGCCAAGCTGCAGCTCAACGACGCGTCGCTGCATTACGAGCCCGAATCGTCCGTGGCGCTGGGCTTCGGGTTCCGCTGCGGGTTCCTCGGTCTCCTGCATATGGAGATCGTGCGCGAGCGGCTCGAGCGGGAGTTCAATCTCGACCTGATCAGCACCGTCCCGAACGTGGAATACCACGTCCACAAGACCGACGGCACCATGGATCTGGTCGAGAACCCGAGTCTCTTGCCGCACGGCTCGGCCGTCGATCGCATCGAGGAGCCGTACGTGAAGGCGCGGATCGTCGCGCCGGCGGAATACATCGGCGCGATCATGAAGCTCGGGCAGGAGCGCCGCGGCGTGTACGGAGGGATGCACTACGTGGACCCGACCCGCGTGGACTTCACCTGGGAGTTCCCGCTCGCCGAAATCATCCTCGATTTCTACGACAAGCTGAAGACGATTTCGCGCGGCTATGCCTCGCTGGACTACGAGTTCCTGGAGTACCGGCCCTCCGACCTCGTCAAGCTCGACATGCTACTCAACGGCGATGCGGTGGACGCGTTTTCGGTGATCATCCACCGGGACAAGGCCTACGAGTGGGGCAAGAAAATCGCCGAGAAGCTGCGCGAGCTGATCCCGCGACAGCTGTTCGAGGTGGTGATTCAGGCCGCGATCGGCACGAAGGTGATCGCCCGGGAGACGATCCGCCCGCTGCGCAAAAACGTGACGGCGAAATGCTACGGCGGCGACGTGACACGCAAGCGCAAGCTGCTCGAGAAACAGAAGGAGGGGAAGAAGCGGATGAAGCAGGTAGGCACGGTGGAGATCCCCCAGGAAGCGTTCTTGGCGGTCTTGCAGGTTGACTAGCCTCGTCATCCAGACCGCGTTTCTCGGGGACGTCGTGCTCACGACGCCGCTGCTCGAGGCCCTCGCCGGGCGGCACGGGCCGGTGGACGTCGTGACCACCCCCGCCGCGGCACCGCTCCTCGAGACGCACCCCGCCGTCCGGCAGGTGATCCCCTACGATAAGAAAGGCCGCGATCGCGGCCTGGGAGGGCTGTTCCGACTCGCCCGCACCCTGCGGGCGGAGCGGTATGAATGGGCGTATCTTCCGCATCGCTCCCTGCGGACGGCGCTGGCGGCGTGGATCGCCCGCATCCCGCGGCGGGTCGGCTTCGGGGACGGGTGGCCGCGGTTCTACACCGACGTCCGGCCGCGGCCGAAGACGGGGCACGAGGTGGACCGGCTGCTGGCTTTGGCCCTCCCCGCTCTCCCCGCCCTTACGGGCGGGGCCATGGCGCCGCCACGACCGACGCTCGTGATCAGCACGGAGGATCGGGCGGCAACGGAGACGTTCCTCGGTGCGCACGGCGTGGAGGCGCCGTTCGTCGCGCTCGCGCCGGGGTCGATCTGGGGCTCGAAGCGGTGGCCCTACTATAGAGAACTGGCGGAGCGGCTGGCGGGCAGAGTGGGGATCGTGGTGGTCGGCGGGCCGGAGGACGCGGGGCTGGGGGAGGAGCTCGTTCGGGCGGTAGAAAGCGGTGGAGGGCCGTGGAGGGCGGCGAACGGCTGCGGCAAGCTCACGCTACGGCAGTCCGCTGAGGCTATCCGGCGGGCGGCGGTCCTCGTGACGAACGACAGCGCCCCGCTGCATTTCGCGCAGGCCGTCGACACGCCGACCGTGGCGATCTTCGGGTCGACGGTGCCGGCCTTCGGGTTCGGGCCGCGGGGACCGCGGGACCAGGAAGTCGGGCTCGACGGCCTCTCGTGCCGCCCCTGCTCGGCGCACGGCCCGCCCAGCTGCCCGCTGGGCCATCACCGCTGCATGCGCTCGCTAACCGTGGAAGACGTGCTTCACGCCATCGAGGAGACCGGTGCGCTACGTCGTCGGGATTGACATCGGCGGAACGAACATCGTCGCCGGCACCGTGGCCGAAGACGGCTCGGAGCTCCTGGGCCTGGTCTCGGAGCCGACCTTCTCGGAGCAGGGCGCCGACGCCGTGCTGACCCGTATCGTGAAGTTGACGCGGGCGTCGATGGCGACGGCGCGCGGCAAGGAAATCGCCGGCGTCGGCATCGGATCGCCCGGCCCGCTCGACACCAAAACCGGGGTCGTGCTGCTCACGCCCAACCTCGGTTGGACGAATTTCCCGCTGCGCGACCGGCTCGCGCAGGCGCTCGCACTGCCCGCCACGCTCGACAACGATGCCAACTGCGCCATCTTCGGCGAGTGGTGGCGGGGCGCGGCGCGCGGCGCCGACCACGTCGTCGGCCTCACGATCGGCACGGGGATCGGCGGGGGCATCGTCCTCGCGGGCGAGGTCTACCGGGGCGCGTCCGACATCGCCGGCGAGATCGGCCACATGACCATCGACTCGACGGGGCGGCTCTGCAAGTGCGGCAACTACGGCTGCCTCGAGGCGTACGCGTCGGGCCCGGCGATCGCGGCGCGGGCGGTCGAAGGCATCCGACCGGGGGCCGCCACGTCCCTCCCCACGTACGTCAACGGCGATCTCTCGAAAATCACCGCCCAGCTGGTGTACGAGGCGGCGCACGACGGCGACGAGTACGCCCGCGAGGTGGTGAAAGACACGGCCAAATTCCTGGGTGCGGGTGTCGCCAGCCTCATCAATATCTTCAACCCCCAGGTGGTGGTCGTCTGCGGCGGCGTCACCCTCGCCGGAGACCGCCTGTTCGAGCCCTTGCGGGCGGAAGTGCAGCGGCGGGCGTTCAAGCCGGCGGTGGACGTGTGCCGGATCGTCCCGGGCGAGCTGACGGGCACCGCCGGCGTGTACGGCGCGGCCGCCGTGTTCGTGAAGCACACGTGGGGGCGCGTATGAAGCGCCTCGGCGTGATCGGATCGATGGTGTGGGACACGATCTACGGTCGGGATCCCGCGCGCCCCGCGATCGAGGAGTGGGGCGGCATCTCGTATTCGCTCGCCGCACTCGACGCCACGCTGCGCGACGACTGGCAGATCGTGCCGCTCGTCAAGGTCGGCCGCGACCTGGCGGCGCGGGCGAACGAGTTCCTCGGCACGCTGCACCACGTCGCCCCCGGTGCGCGCTTTCTGGAAGTGCCGGCGCCGAACAACCGCGTCACGCTGCGCTATTACCAGGCCGAGCGCCGCTGCGAGCAGATGTCGGGCGGCGTGCCACCGTGGACCTGGCCGGAGCTGGGGCCCCAGGTGCGCGACCTGGACGCGTTGTACGTGAACTTCATCTCCGGCTACGAGATGGACCTGGAAACGGCGCAGCTGCTGCGGCGCGGCTTCCCCCGCTTCCTCTACGCAGACCTCCACAGCCTGTTCCTGGGGAAGGAGCCGGACGGCACGCGCGTGCCCCAGCCGCTGCCGGACGCGCCGGCGTGGTTCGGCTGTTTCGACGTGGTGCAACTCAACGAAGCGGAGCTGGCGCAGCTCGGCCCCGACCCGCTGCTCGTCGCGGCGGGCGCGCTGGCGCGCGGCTGCGAAACGCTGGTCGTGACGCTAGGGCCCCGGGGCGCGGCCTACTTCACCGGCCGTCCGGTGCGGAGCGCCCGGATCGCGCCCGATGTGGCGGCAGACCCGGAGGGCGATCCCACGGGCTGCGGCGACGTGCTCGGCGCCACGCTCGTGGCCTCGCTCTTAGGGGGCGCCCCGCTCGAGAAAGCGCTGCGGCTCGGCACGCGCATGGGCGCGCGCAACGTGGCGCACCGCGGCGCTACCGGGCTGCGCGACCACCTGCTGGGCCGCCTCTCAGCGGTATGACGCGGCTGGTCGACGTACCGGCCCAGTTCGACGATCGCTCGTTCGAGCAGTTCGCAGGGGCTTACGCCGAGGCGGCCAAAGACGCCGAGCGGTTGCTGTTCGACGCGCACGCGGCGGAGTGGGCGTCCCCGTACGGCCTGGTCGGCCTGCTGGCGGCGGGCCAGGCGGCTCGGAGTGCCGGCTCTCCCGACCGGCCGCTCCTCACGGCGCCGACGCACGCCGACGTGCTGACCTACTGGACGCGCGCCGGTTTTTTTCGCGAAGCCGGCGAGCTGTTCGAGATCCACGGCAAGCTGCCGCGGGTGAAGCCGGCGGAGCAGAGCGACGTTCTGCTGCCCGTGACGCCGGTGCGGGCGGCGGAGGACGTGCATGCCGTCGTGTCGAACATCCAACAGCGCGCGTCCGCCATTTTGGCGTCGGAGCTGGGGCTCGATCCGAAGGCGACGATGGGTTTCGCTATGGCGCTTTCGGAGGCCTGTCAGAATATTGTAGAACACGCCGGCACGGGCGGCTGGGTCGCGGTGCAGGCGTACCACTGGCGCCGCAAGCTGGCGCGGCGGGTGGTGATGATCGCGGTGGCGGACGCCGGGGTGGGGTTCCGCCACTCGCTCGAGCCGACGCAGAGCAAGCGGTTCGGCGCCCGCTGGAGCGACGCGGCGGCGCTCGAGGCGGCGTTGATCCAGGGGGTCAGCCGGTTTCGCGATCCGGGGCGGGGGCAGGGTCTCGCCGGGATCCGGCGCTATCTCGCCCGCTGGGACGGCAAGATCGCGATCCGCAGCGGCACGGCGCGGATCGCGATTGTGCCCAAGTGGGACGACGACGTACCCTTGAAGGACGGCCTCCCGGCCTTTCCGGGTGCCCAGGTGCTCATCATCATCCCGGAGCAGGAATCCACGACGCCGTGATACAACACATCGATGTGCACGCGGTGCTCCAGGAGTCGGTGTCGGGCGTCTACACGGACCTGGTCACCCGGCCGACGGGGCGCGTGGTACGCGAGCGCATCGAGCGGGCGATGGCCACTTGGCAGGACCCGGTTACCGTGGCCCGCATCGACTTCACGGGCGTGGGCTGCATCGACTATTCCTGCGCCGACGAAATCGTGGCGAAGCTGCTGCGTGACCGGCGCGCGGTGGTGGTGCTCTCGGGGATCTCGGAGGGGCACCGCGAGGCGATCGAGCCGGTGCTGGCGGGCCACGGGCTCGCGGCTCTGATCGAGCGGCGCGACGGGAGCGGCGAGCTCGAGGCGCTGGGGGCGCCCGAGGCGGCGGCGGCGCTGCTCCACGAGCTGGTGGCGCGGCGGCTCGCCGTGCGCACGCCCGCAGGGACCATCGCGCTGACGCTGGCGTGATCGAGCGAGGCCGGTGAAGCGCCGCCTCGGCTTCTCGACCCAGGCCGTACACGGCGACCCGCAGGCCCGTCCGGACTGGGCGCCCGTGGTGACGCCCCTGTATCAGAGCGCGACCTTCACCAATCCCATCGGCTCGACTCAGGAAGTCATCTACGCCCGCTACGGCAACAATCCCAACCACGTCGCCATCGCCAAGCGGCTGGCGCTGCTCGAGGGCGCCGAGGCGGCGCTCTTCGTGGGCAGCGGCATGGGCGCCATCGCCCTGTCGCACCTGGCGGTGCTGCGGCCCGGCGATCACCTGCTGGCGAGCGAGTGGATCTACGGCGGCGTGCAGCGGCTGTTCGCCCAGGAGTTCGGGCGGTTCGGCATCGACGTGTCGCTCGTGAACCCGCTGGAGCAGCGTACCTGGAAGCGCGCGCTCAAGAAGAACACGCGCGCCATCTTCGTGGAGACCCCGACCAACCCGCTGCTGCGCGTGCTCGACCTGGAGCCGATCGCCACGCTGTGCAAGACGGAGGGGCTCGCCCTGCTGGTGGATTCGACGTTCGCCACGCCGCTCAACTTCCGGCCGCTCGAGCACGGTGCCGACGTCGTGATTCACAGCGCCACCAAGTATTTGAACGGCCACGACGACGTGCTCGCCGGCGCGGTGGCGGGGAGCGAGTCGGTGATCGAGGAAGTGCGCAAGCTGCTGCACGTGTGGGGCCAGGCCCTGGACCCGATGGCGGCGTGGCTGATCGATCGAGGGATGAAAACGCTGGGCGTGCGCGTGGCGCGGCAGAATCAGACCGCGCTGGCCGTGGCCGAATGGTGTGCCAAGCAACCGCAGTTCGCCGCCGTGCACCACCCCGGTCTGGCCTCGCATCCCGATCACGACGTGGCGAAGCGCATCCTCGACGGGCTCGGCGGGATGGTGGCGGTCGAGCTGAAGGGCGGTGCCCGGGCGGCGGAGCGGTTCCTGCGCGCGCTCACGATCGCCGCGCACGCGCCGAGCCTCGGGGGCGTGGAGACGCTGGTGTCGGAGCCGCGGCTCACGTCGCACGCGATGCTCACGCCCGATGCGCGCGCGCGGGCTGGCATTCCCGATGGCTTCCTGAGATTTTCCATCGGACTGGAGGACGCCGACGACCTCATCGCGGACTTTGCGCAGGCCCTGGCGCAACTGTAAGTGATCAAGTTCACGAATGTCTTCAAGGCCTTCCCCAAGGGGGGGCTCGCCCTGAAGGACGTCTCCTTCCACATCGCCAAGGGCGAGTTCGTGTTCCTCACCGGCCACTCCGGGGCCGGCAAGTCGACGGTCCTGAAGCTCGTGTTCGCCGAGGAGCCCGTGACGAGCGGCGAAGTGCGCGTCTCCGGGTTCAACGTGGCGGAGTTGCGTCGCAAGGACGTGCCGATGCTGCGGCGCCGGCTGGGCATCGTGTTCCAGGACTTCCGCCTGCTGGAGGACCGCAGCGCCGAGGAGAACGTCGCGTTCGCGCTCGAGGTCACGGGTGCCCGCCGCTCGACCATCCCCGCACGGGTGATGCGCGTGCTCACGCAGGTGGGGCTCGCCGCCAAAGCGCAGGCCTACCCCCGCGAGCTGTCGGGCGGCGAGCAGCAGCGGGTCGCGATCGCGCGCGCCCTGGTCAACGAGCCCACCGTGCTGCTCGCCGACGAGCCGACCGGCAACCTGGACGAGCGGGCGACCCGCGGCGTGTTCCAGCTGCTGCGCGACATCAACGCGAGCGGGACCGCGGTCTTGATGGCCACGCACGATCTGGACCTGGTACGCCAGGCGCCGTACCGCGTGATCGAGCTGCAGGAGGGAGCGCTCGTGTACGACTCGGTCGTGGACGAGCCGCGCGACCAGGCGGCGTCGCCGTGAACCTCACGATCCGCGAGGCCCTGCTCACGTTCCGCCGGGCGCCGCTCCTGTCCGCGCTGTCGGTGACCACCATCGCGTTCTCGCTGTTCGTGGTCGGCCTGTTCGGGCTCGTGGCGGTGAACCTGCAGGACGCCCTGCGGGGCGTGGCGGAGCGCGTGGAGATCGTCGCCTACCTCCTGCCGGGCACCCCGATCGAGACCATCACGCTGGCGGAGAAGGACATCGAGGCGTTCCCCGAGGTGCAGTCCGCCGTTTACGTGAGCGAGGACTCGGCGCTGGCGCGGGCGCGGGGAGAGCTGGTCGAGTTCCGCGACGTGCTGCAGGAGCTGGAGCGCAATCCCCTGCCCGCCTCGATCGAGCTGAAACTCAGGCCGCGATTTCGCGACGCCCAGCACGTGAACGAGGTCGCCGACCGGCTGCGCGGGTTCGGATTCGTGGACGACGTCCGGTTCGGGCGGGACTGGGTGGAGAAGCTGGACCGGCTGCGGCAGGTCGCTGCGGCGGTGGGGCTCGTGGTCGGCGCGGCGTTCGCGGTGGTGGCGATCATCATCATCGGCACCACGATCCGCATGGCCGTGCTGCAGCGCAGCCGCGAGATCGCGATCATGCGGTTGGTGGGCGCGACCGACGGCTTCATCCGGCGGCCCTTCCTGCTGCAGGGCGCGATCAAGGGCCTGTTGGGCGGCCTCGTGGCCATGGGGCTCGCCTACGGCGCCTACACGCTGATCAATCGCTGGCTGATCCAGGCCGCGTTCTTTTCGAAGGAGCAGGCGGTTGCGCTGGTCGGCTTTGGGATGCTCATCGGGTTCTTTGGAAGTGCTGCTTCCGTGGGGCGACATCTACGACGAGTATGAACCGTCACGGAAAGACGTCGCTGAGAGACGTCGCGGAGAGACGTAACGGCGGCTACGGGTTCCCGCGACGTCTCTCCGTGACGGCTCTCTGCTACGCCTTTTTCACGACGTCCCTAGTCGCACAGCGACCGGCCCCCTTCGATCAGCAACTGAGAGACAACCAGCAACGCCTGGAGGGAATTCGTCGCGAACGGTCCGAGGTCGAGCAGGAGCTCGAGCGGCTGCGCACCCAGGCCCATTCGCTCTCCGACGAGCTCGCCAACATCGAGCGCCAGAAGGAGACGACCAACCGGATCGTGAACGAGCTGGACCGCCAGATCGCCGGGCTCTCGGACCAGATCGACCGGACCACCGTCGATCTGCTGCTCGCCCAGAACGCGCTGGCCGAGAAGCGCGCCGTGCTCGAGCGACGGCTGGTGGACATCTACAAACGCGGCGCGCTCTACGCCTATCAGGTGTTGCTCGCCGCCGAGAGCTTCGGGGACCTGTTGTCGCGCTACAAGTATCTGTACCTGGTGAGCCGGCAGGACCGCCTCCTCGCGAACGACATGTCCAAGCTGCAGCGGCGCATCGAGGGGGAGCGCAAAACCCTGGTGGACGCGCGCGACGCCCTGGCGCGCCGCAAGACCGAGCGCACCGACGAGCTGGACCGGTATCTCGGGATCGAGCGGGAGCGGCAGGCGTCGCTGCGCGCCACCCGGCGCAGCGCGCGCCAGGCGCTCGAGCGGCTGTCCGAGCTCGAGCGCGGCGAGAAGAGCCTGAACGACCGGATCGCGGCGCTCGAGCGGGCCCGGCTCGAGGCGGAAGCGCGTGGAGCGGCGGCGGCGGCCGCGATCACGACGGCGGACCTGGGTCAGCTCGACTGGCCCGTCGACGGACGGATCTTGTACCGGTTCGGCACCGCGACGGGCCCGAACAAGACACGCATTCCGTGGCACGGCATCGGCATCGCGGCGGCCATCGGGACGCCGGTGCGGACCGTGGCCGCCGGCACCGTGAGCCTGGCCGGCCCGCTGGGCACGTACCTCCACTCGGTGCTGATCGATCACGGAGGCGGCTTCTACACGTTCTACGGATACCTGAGCGACGCGGCGGTGGCTCCAGGGGAGCGCGTCCTCAAGGGACAGCTGGTCGGCCACGTGGGCGGGGGGTCGAGCGACCAGGGGCCGCACCTGCACTTCGAGATTCGCGGGCGTGGGGGGATCGCCCTGGATCCCGTTAACTGGTTGAAATCTCGACGCTAAAACAAGAGGCGTCCCGGAGAGACGTCACGAAAAGACGTCACGGAAAACCGTTTGGACGTATCTCCGAGACGATTCTCCGTGACGCCTTTTCGCGACGCCTTCTGATCAAGGTTCTCCAGCCACCCCGATCCGGTCCGGCGCGGATTTTTTCCCCCGGTCGAGCGCCCCCTCCACCTGTGCAAACATGTCTTCGGGGCGCAGCACCTCCGAATGCGGGAAGGCGACGACGCCGGCCGACAGGCCCGGTACCTTGCCGGGGCCCAGGTCGGGGAAGGTGTGGCGCAGCAGCAGCTGACGCAGCCGCTCGACGAACTGGCGCCCGCCCTGCGCGTCGGTCTCCGGCAGGATCAATGCGAACTCGTCGCCGCCGTAGCGCGCGACGAAATCGGGCGCGCGGATCTCGCGCTGCATCATGGCGCCGAGCTCGCCCAGCACGCGGTCGCCGGCCTGCTGGCCAAGCCGCTCGTTGATGTCGCGCAACCGGTCCACATCGATCACCACGAGGGCGAAGCGCAGCGAGTAGCGGCGGGCCCGCTCGAACTCGTCGCGCAGCCGGCGATCGAGCCCATCGAGGCTCGCGCATCCCGTGAGCACGTCGGTCACGCCCGCCGAGATTTGGCGACGGTAGATCGCCGCGCGCCGCTCCTCGTTCTCGAGCACGCGCGCGGCGGCCTGGGCGATCGTGTTGGCGAACGCCACGTCCTGGGTGCGAAGGCGGGGATCCCCCGGCACCGTGCGCAGGAAGAAGACGCCGGCGGCGCGGCCCTGCACGAACACGGGCAGCGCGACCGCCGACTGCACGTTCACCTCGATCTCCTGCTGCAGCCAGCGCTTGCGGATCGTCTCGAACAGGGGGTGATCGTGCACGTCGTGGATGATCACCGGCCGCTCCGTGCGGATCGCCTCCTGGATCTCGGGATAGCGCTCGAGCTCGACCCGGAGGTCACGGATCGCCGGGTTCTCGTACACGGCCACCACGCGCCCCTTGTCCTCCCCGGGGGCCGTCAGCACGAACGAGCAGTGCGTCAGGCCGAACGCCTGCCCCACCCGGCGGACCAGGGTCTGGAAGATCTCGTCGGCGCGCAGCGCGGCCGACACTTCCTGGAAGATGTCGAACAGCAGATCCCGGGTGCGCAACGCGTCGCGGGCGTCCTGCAGATCGCGGCGTACCCGCAAGTCCGCGTCGATCCGCGCGCGCAGCTCGCCGAAATGCACGGGGGTCGTCATCGCGTCCCGGGCCCCGGCCTGGAGCGCGTCCGCCACTGCGTCCGCGCCGCCGTCGGCCACGAGCACGATCACCGGCGCGCCCGAGAACCGCGTAGCGGTCGCGAGGTCGCGCACCTGGTCCGCCAGCCGGGCGTCCTTGGCGCCGATCGAGAACACCACCAGATCGGGAGGCTCGTGCCCCGGCCGATCCGTGCCGGATGGAGGGTAGTCCGCTTCGGTAACCTGGAAACCACCGCGAATGAGGAACCGCTCGAGGCCGTCCGGGCGGGCCCCGGCGTCGCCGACGAGGAGGATGCGCTGTTGGAGCTGTTCCGGCAACGGTCCCGGCCGCAGAGTGGGGGGTGTCAAGCTATAGTTCACAGTATGGGACGGCAACCGCGGAGGGCGGCGGATGGGCGGGCCGGCACCTGAGACGCGGCGCGCGCGGCGCCGCATGGTCGTGAGCCAGCTGGCGAATCGGGGAATCCACGACTGCCGGGTCCTCGCCGCCATGGCGTGGCTGCCGCGCGAATGGTTCTTGCCGCCGCACCTGGCCCGCGACGCCTACGAAGACGCGCCGCTCCCGATCGGCAGCGGCCAGACGATCTCCCAACCCCTCATCGTGGCGCTCATGACCGAAGCGCTGGCCCCGCGCCGCGGCGACCGCGTGCTCGAGATCGGCACCGGCTCGGGCTACCAGACCGCGATTCTCGCGCACTTAGGCGCAAGGGTGTACACCGTGGAGCGGCTCCCCGATCTGCTGGTCGAAGCCGAAGAGCGGTTCCGCCGGCTCGGCCTTCGCACCATCGAGACCCGGCTGGGCGACGGGGCGGGCGGCTGGCCCGAGCGTGCCCCGTTCGACCGCATCATCGTGACCGCGGCGGCGCCCGGTGTACCGACGCCACTCACCGAGCAGCTCGCTCCGGGCGGGCGACTCGTCATCCCCGTCGGCGACCTCTCCGGTCAGGAGCTGGTCATCCTGCAGCGGGGGCCGGGCGGGAGCCTCACGGAGCGGCACGCCGGCGGCGTGCGGTTCGTACCCTTGATCTCGCGGCTCGCGTTCACCGAGGAGCCGTGGACGTGAGCCGAGCGGCGGGCGACCTGCTCGGCGCTCATGTCTCGACGCAGGGCGGCGTGTCGCGGGCCCCGGAGCGGGGCGTCGCGATCGGAGCGACCGCGATCCAGGTCTTCACGAAGACGCCCAACCAGTGGCGCGAATCCGTGGTGCGGGACGGCGACGTCGCCGCGTTCCGGGCCGCGCTCGCGGCCAGCGGGATCCGCGCCGTCGTGTCGCACGACAGCTATCTCATCAATCTCGCGTCTCCGGACGAGGCACTGTACGAGCGCAGCGTGGCCGCGTTCAGCGGCGAGTTGGTCCGGTGCCGAGCGCTCGGGATTCCCTGGGTGGTGTCGCACCCCGGCAACTACATCGACGACCGGGTCGCCGGGCTCGAGCGCAACGCCCGCGGCTACGCCAGCTGTCTCGACCAAGTACCAGGTGAGATCGGCGTGCTGATCGAGGGGACGGCAGGCGCCGGGACCGCCCTGGGGTCGAGCTTCGAGGAGCTCGCGGTGCTGCGGCACGCCCTGCCGGCGCCCCTGCGGGCGCGGGTGGGCTTTTGCCTCGACACGGCGCACCTGCATGCCGCGGGGTACGACGTCGTCGCGGGGCTCGAGGGGGTGTGGGAGCGGTTCGACCGCGTGGTCGGGCTCAACCTGCTCAAGTGCTTGCACCTCAACGACTCCAAGAGCGCGGCGGGCTCCCGGGTGGATCGCCACCAGTGGATCGGCGAGGGGACCATCGGGCCCGAAGCGTTCCGGCGGATCATGCGCGACCCACGCCTCGCGCCGGTGATTAAGATTATCGAGACGCCGAAGGGCGACGATGCCGTGTTCCACGATCGCCGCATGCTGCGACGGCTGCGTGC
>Ga0209577_10000281_pt1 | contig 51752 bp, 40 predicted proteins | sample GraSoiAngelo_109_FD_185874 | JGI IMG/M metagenome (GOLD analysis project Ga0209577, IMG submission 185874) | Grasslands soil microbial communities from the Angelo Coastal Reserve, California, USA - 14_0903_12_20cm (SPAdes) (version 2) | ecosystem: Environmental > Terrestrial > Soil > Grasslands... | reverse complement strand
TGGATGTTTAACCTGATAAATGTCTCGTTTTTCTTTAACAAGAACCTTAATTTCATCTAAAGTTAATAAGTTAATATTACTACTTTCTTCAATTTGATCTAAAGTTAAGAAAAAAGTATCTAAATAAATTGATCCCGAGTCTAAACAATCACTTAATGTTTTATGATGAATGTTTATTGTACTATACATAGATTGTTTAGAGTCAAAAATAAACAACAAAGTAAAATCATTAACATCATAGACAAAAATTGGTGTTCCTCTCATAGGCTCATGATATCCAGAGCTACTAGCTACTAAGTCAACATTTAAGTTTGGCTTTAAGCTATCTATAAAGTGTTGTTCTAACTCTACTACTTGTTCTAAACTAACAGAATTATCCATTATATAGATAGTTAATTTTATATTAGTAAAACCGTACTTATTAAAATATCTAAGAACCCTACGTGCTTTAGTTTTAAGTATAGAAGGCATAAAATAAGAACTTATACGATTATATAAATTAATCTGTTGGCGGAGCCAAGGAGTCAGGAGCGAAGATTTTTACTCTACTACTTGTTCTAAACTAGCTGAATTGTACATAATTTAGAAGGCATAAAAGAATAACTTTTTGACGAAGCGTTAGTATAAATTTAACCATAAATTACCTATAAAAGCAGAGCATGCATTGGTATTGGCCCCAAAAAAAGTAATTTGATCCCGCTGGTTGTCTAATCTTTTGAAATGTTACTGTGTTCTACCGCTTTTCGTTTGCTCTAGAGTCCGAAAGCATGCAGCACTAGTTCCAAAAGCTCTAAAGATGTTCCAGCATATAGTGAAAAAAAACAAAAAGTAATATCTTTAAATATTACCCGGCCATGCCTTGTTATTAAAATCATTTAGTATTGAATTTAATTATATGTTAAATATTCAGGTTTTGGTCTCCGAAAAGTCATATGACTTATATAGGTTAAAGATAATAAGAAACCAACAAATAAACAGATCCTATTACTAACAATTGTCCACAAAACAATCACTTAAGGTTTTATGATAAATATTTTTTAAAGAAGTATTTACCTTTTATTTTTAAACTATTAGATAGTTCTAGAGGGGAGTTTTATCATACTTATTTAAAGTAGATAATAAAGCATTTATTTTAGTTACCCCTATTTCAGAATTATGTTCTCCTGAAATAAGAATATTAAGTATTTCTTCCCATATTTTAAAATTTTTATATTTTAAAGATACATAAGGAATAGGGTTATTAAGTAAAAAAGGTAAAATAAAATTATAACAATCTTTGTAAGAACCAACTTCATAATTATAACTACCTCCATTTTTGTATATACCACCTATTTCACCAAAATAGGATTTTATTACTTTTAATAATTCTAAATCTCTAGCATGTTGAGTAATAAGAAATCTTACTCTAAAAGCATTACGTTTAGTATTTTTAGAAGAAGCTGATAATGAACCATCCCCTGCTATAAATCCAACTAACCATTGAGGTTCAGTTATATTGGTTATAATTTCCATTTCACCACGTTCCGCTGGAATAACATTAGGGAAAGCAGTTTGTAAAGAAGAAGGTAATTTATTATTTAAACTAGCTTTAAGGCTAATAATTTCTTGTAATCCTTTTTCATTTAAATGCTCTTTATTGTACATTAAATTAACTATTTTAGACCATAAAATAAAGTCTAATCGTTTTTGAGTAAATAGAGGAAATGAGTTAAAATGAGGAATAATAACATTAACTAAATCATCTAACTTAGTAACAGTATAAGAAACTTTATTATTTTTAAAATCTTTGGTAATAAAACCAATACCACCAAAGAATTCTTGAATACTTAATAATAAAGGTAGTTCTGCTAAATGCAAGCTAATTACAAATTTAGAACTAACAACCCAATTTAAAAGATTTTTAGGGTTATGAGATATTGAAGCGATAAATGAACTTTCTCCATCTGAAAAACCTGTTACAAAATAAGGATGTAAGATATTTTTTTCATCTAATGTTTCCCAAATGTAGACACCTTTTTGTTTTTTAGCTATTTTTAATATTATATCCCTATTATTAGATGGATCTTTTACCTCAATTTTAGTATAGCTATGTTTAGAGTTTTTTGGATCTTTTTTGTTATTAACGAAACCTATTTTGGCAGCAGCAGTATTGTGGGTTTTTACTGATAACACTGGAGATATATTTAACATAAGCATATTGTTGACCATAAAGAAGATCATTAATATAGCGTGTGAAGTAATTATAGAATTGTATAGCTGATTGTCAGCTATAAACTGAACACCAGGGCCAGATAGTTCTAATCTAATTAACACCGAGTAGGCTGTTCCTATTAAACCTGAAAATAAGGCAAAAATAAGATATAATGTTCCTATATCTTTGGCATTACAAGATAAAAACCATCGTTCTGTTCACATAGAAATATTCCTCACGAATAGGTTTGTTGTTTTACTCTTTAGTAATAATTTATTTGTTGAATTTTGGCCTTTTTGTATTTCCTATTTCCTTAGTATTCCCATTTAAATTAAACTTTATTTATTATGGCGGACTTAAATAAACGCCCCCCGGGAATAAGTACAAAAACAACTAAAAAAAAAACTAAAAAAAAAATTATAAATTATTTTTATTTATTATTTACTGTTAGTAGTACCGCCCTTCCAAAGGTATTTAATATGTTTATATATATTAACTGTAGAAAAGTAAATAATCTGTATTTTAAAAGATCCTGGCTCAATACTTAATTTTATTTGTAATACAAATAAACTAAGACCCCGTTATTAGAAGGAGGAAAAAGACAGACGAATTTTAATAAGACTGCGCTAATAAAATAATTAAAATTCAGAAGACCACATGTCACCCCATACATAAATGGTGGCGCTTAAATATGCCCCCCGAAAGGAAAGGACTTACAATGTTTTGTTAAATTTCATATTATAATGTGATTTTTTTTTTGATAAAACCCTTCGTAGCGGAGCTAAGGAGACGTATATTTTACAATTCACCTAATTTTATCGAATAATACTAATCTTAAAAAAACGTAAAGATAGCTAACTATTTTAAAACGACTTTATATCTAATAGTATACTTTAGATTTTTTTTTATATTACTTTACTTTTTTTGGTTTATTAAAAGTATAAACATATAAAAGAACGGACAGAGACAATATCGAAGAAAGTCAATAAGGATTAATATTTAGACTTTGTACTGATTTTAAGTTTTTGGTTTAGCCGGCAAAAGCATCAGGATAATCACTTATACGACGAGTATTTATGTTGTATGTTTTATATATAAATTTGACCAAAGTGAGGATTATTGAGGAGCGTCCTTGTGGAACCAGGATGCAAAGGGCCTGGCCCTTCGATAAAAAAGAATTAATCTACTTTTTTAAAAGTATATCTACCTTTATAAGGCTTCTGTTGATTACAAGAAAAATACATAACAATACGAGCTTGGTTGATATTTAAGGCTCTTGCTGTTTCACTCATTGAATTATAAGAAGTCGTAGTATTTTCTTTTAAATCAAATACTTCTATTTGTTGAGAGGGCTTAGAAGGCTGACGAAAGCGAAGATTTGAGTTTATATAGCATAGAGGAATGCATGTAAGGAAAAACAATATTAAGGAGTGAAGGCATAGAATGTTGTCTAATATATATCGAATTATAAGAACATTCATTAATAGTACAACATCTTGGATTGAATATGAATTAGTACAGAGAATAAGACCATATTTCTTTACTGAACCATCCCCCATTATAAGATGAGCTAAAGCAATAGGAGATAAAAGTTCAAAAATATTCTGTGGTATAATTTTAATACCATTAGGATAGAACAGAGAATGAAGTTTAGTTAAACAAGGTATCGATCTAGTAGATAAATGTAAAGCATAAAGCCGAGTTCCTGCTCTAATACTAGTATAATAACGAGGACTACTACTACAATAGTGAGACAATATATTAAATACAAATCAAACATAAGCAAAATGGGATAACGATTGTTTAAATTCTAATCTAGCATTCTTACTCCGAGTAGAAAAAATTAGGCACCCATCAGACAAAAGCAATCCTATTATAACACTATATTGATAAGGAGCAAGTTGCACCATTGCTAATTGTTTTAGAGTAAATTTGATCCCAACTGTAGATGTTAAATTTGTACCAAATTTCACTATACCAAAAGTTCCAGAAACCACAGAACCAATTGAACTATTTTTTTTGTTCATTTTTATATTTATTTATTTTATTAATGTTATTATTGGCTACCATACCTGCCATTTTAGACTATGTCTGGGAGATTTCATATCCTTGCAACCTGCGGACATATTTTATCCTTTTCGCTAGCTAATTGACAACATATTCAAGTCTTACTTATGATCATGATGGGCCTCATCAGAGGATAGATCTTTTGCATCGCTACTTTATAGGTCTGTTACTACAGGGGTCACCGGCTGTTTTGGCCCATATTATGCTTTTTTTTAAGAAAACTTTTTACAATCCGAAATATTTAAATTCTTATTGTATCGGATAAACCTGAAATTCTAATCCAATCAGGATGGGATAAACAGTCATAGAAGAGTTGAGGAGCGTCTTATTGACGCAGAGAAGTACCAGTAAAGTAAAGCAAAATGGTCAGAAAGCCGGGAGAGAAATTTGAATTCCCATTATTAATGCATGAAATTAACGTTCTAACCTATTTGAACTACCCCGGCATTGAAATAATTTTTTTACATACCTAATATAAGTTTAGTGATATCATTCGCCCAGCTTCTATCTTTTTGATTAAGTCGGTTTTTGTTAAATATACCAAGAATGCGAAACTTACAAAAAAAAACAAAAGCCGAGAATGTAAATCAGCGACATTTGAATTATACACCTAAAAAGCATATAAAAATAAAATATAGCTTTAGCTCATTAACTTAAGTTAAACTAGACATTAAAAATATTACCCCTATTAATTAATAAGTATTATAAAATTGTAAATTATTATCCCATATTATTCTTAGATTTTTCTAAAGAACTATTTGCATAATTGGTTAAAAAGAATAACTTTTTCTTTCCTGTAGCTCCCACTGGTTCTTGTAAACGTCTAGGGTAATATACAGTTAATGATAATATCATAGCTCCATGATTATTTAGATCATGGTCAAAACTAAATATTTGGGAGAATAGAAATAAACCGTCATAGTATCTATTCTTGTACTTGATGAGATAATCTCTAAATTATTATAATATATAAATACAGAATATAACAGCGTAAGAAAAGCTACCCAGCTAAATAAATTATAATCTCACCTAAAAGTGGCCGCATTAAAAAATAACATTCGTCTGGAGTCGAACCAGAACCAGAAGAAATTCACTTAAGATTTAATTTATAAATGATATTTCCTAGTACCTATTCCGAAGGTTTAAATAATGAATAAAAATATTGATTTGATTAAGTGCCTTTATCAATCAACTAAATCTATTACAGATCTAGCCTAATTTAGGTTTAAGGCTTTCCTTTCTAAATTGTTTTTTTGTACTTACTTATAGAATTAAAAAATCAGTTTTTTTAATGAATACGGAGCCCAAAAACTTCTTTTTAAAACCGCGCGCGCTGTGCTACACCTCTATAATATGTGATTAAACGAGAATGAGTACGATCGTAAAGTACTGCTCCTACACATATGAAAAGTCCTAAACTCACAAATCCGTGACCTAGACCTAGAAATATAGCTCCTTCGATTCCTTGGATTGTGGTACTGAAAACTTCTAATATATATACTGCTGCATGTGCAACTGATGAATAAGCTATTAACTCTTTTATATCTACGGTACGAAAAGTGTTAAGACTAGCATAAATAATAGTTATTACGCAGATTACATATGTTAATGGAGTTAAGTATAAAGATGCTACAGGAAGTATAGGTAAAATTAATCTAAATATTCCATATAAACTCAATTTTAGAATAATCACTGCAAGGATTACACTACCCCTACAGGTGACTCTACATGAGCTTTTAGTAATCAACTATTAAAAAAAAATAGTAGGTGTTTTTACAGCGAATGTAAATAATATTCCAGCAAATAAGTAATATTGTGTTGTACTGTTAAAGTTTGCCTTGAAGAGCGCATCAAAATCAGTAGTTTCCATTAAAGAAGATATTGTTAATATAGCCAATAATAAGAACAAAGATCCTAAGAATGTATATAAAAATCAATATAAACTAGCTCTTACTTTACCCCTTCAATAGGACAATTATTAATTAAAGGAATAATAATATCGGATAATACGGTCACAGTAAGTTGTCCTGGTTTTCTTTTTATTAATATATAATGTACCACAACCTAAATAGGCGATTCTCTCTTTCAATAGAAAAATTTCACGATCTGATAAGCCTATCATAAACCTAAGTGTAAGTTTTATCCCTAATTTAGATTTAACTTTGTTAACAGCCACGTAAAAACCTTCCGCGTTTATAAATCCTGCAAATCATTGATGACTCATTAACTTTAAAGGATTAAAAGTAAAAACTGCTTCGGCTAGGACTATACCTCGATAATTCTGAAGAAAATCCTTTATTTATAGCAGCTTTAATGAACAAAAGCTTATTAAATCCTACCTCCGATAAATGTTGTTTTTTTAATATTAAGTTATAAGCCTATTTGAAAAGATTAAAGTCCGCAGATTTAAAAGACAACAAGGGATATTTTGTAAAATGATTAATTATTATAACTAAATCTTTAATAGATAATAGTTATAAGAAACCATAGAATCTTCATGAACGTATATTTTTCCAACTCCAAAAAATTTATGTATTCTTTGTAGGATAATAATGTCTTTTGCGTGTACACCTATTTTAAAAGAAAGGTTTGAATAATATTTACCCAAGTCTTTCACAAAATTAATTGAAAACCCACGTCTCCATCTGAGAAACCCGTTACAAACTTAGGATCTAATCCTGAAGAAATAGTTAAAATTTGACTTGTTTGCGAAGCGGTTGAATAATTCAACCTTTTTCCCATAGAGGATCTACCCCTGAGGAACCTTCCCCTGGAGGGACGTTAAAAATGCAAATCCGGTTACGAGAAAAGGTTTAATTTTACTTAAACCCGATGTGCTGAAAACAGGGAGAGAGAGCAATAAAGCAACAGAAGATTCACTATAATTATAAATTAAAGTAGAAACCGAATAATGTAAACCATCTAATATTACTGCGGGATACGGGGAGACTCCAAAGAAAATAGTAAATGCAACAAGCGTTCCTAACATTATAAATTCTCGCTTATTTAGGTCAGGAATATTAATTGAAAAGTTTTGAGAAAGTGAACCACCGAATACTATTCTGTTGTACATGAAAAAAGGTATACGCAGCTGAGAATACAATAGAAGAACAAGCAAGAGCACCAAGGTAGGATAGGAAACTAAGATAAATATGACCATTAAGGTAGTAAGACAAAGAACATCCCTGTAAAGAATAATCTAAGGCTAATTTGCCCTTATAAAATCTGGACAAGCTAAGAATATCTTCCTGTGTTCATCCCTGCTTTTATTATTCTAATCTCCTCTAACCCGTCTTTCGTTAAATGTTTAGACTCTTTCATTAGCTTAGCTATTCTACAAAAATCTAAATAATCTAAATATTTAACACCCACAATAGGATATTTTTCAAAGAATGGAATAATATATTCAAGAATATCCGAAAAGGTTCTAACCTGAAATTCTCCTACATTTCTGTTATACCTTGGATAATAAATTCCACAACCAAAGTGCTTAGCTAAACTTTTCATTAACTCAGCATCTCGCGAATGTTGAGAAATACTGAAATTTAATATTACGCTATAATTCAATCTATGCCCCGAAGACTTAAAAACATTAACACAAAAGTGGCCATCACCAGAAACAAATCCTGCTAACCATTGAGGATTAATTTGCTCAGGAAGTTCTACTTTGGGTTTTTCTATGGGAATAATGTTGGGAAAGGCAATTTTGTGCTGCTCAGATAATCCTAAATTAGAAGAGGCTTTAATACTTACTATTTTTCTTAATCCCTCAATCGTTAAATGCTCTTTGCGACTTTGCATTTCTATAATTTGTTTAAACAAATCAAAGTCAACTTTTTTTTGCGTGATCAAAGGATAAGAATTAAAATGAGGAATAATATACTTCTGTAAATCTGATAGAGAAGATACGCGATATTGAACTTTATCCTTTCCCTGTTTTGTAATATTACCCATGCCATTAAAATATAGTTGAATTAACTCTAATAAGGCTATATCTTGTTTGTGTAAAACAATCCCAAAAACTCCATGAATTGTCCAACCTAATTTCATCTGCTTTCGTTTAACAAAATCAATATAAAAACATCCTTCAGCGTCCGTAAAACCAGTAATAAAATAAGGATCTAGTTTTTTGGCACGATTAGCAAGAGTAGAGTGAGTACGTGGGAATAAAATAGGAACTATTCTATGATTCTTTGTTCAAATGAGAGAAACATGTTGTCTACTAAAGTTAACACTAGATAAAGCAGCTGGGAATGCTAAACTTTGAATATCAGAATTAAAAATTAAGGTTGAAACTGAATAATGTAGCCCATCTAGGATAGGTTTTGGATAGATTCCAAAAAGGATTGTAGGTACAACCAAGGATATTAATATAACAAACTCCCGTTTAGTTAAGTCGGGGATGTTTACTTTAAAGTAATCTGACAGTGATCCTCCAAAGGCTATTCTATTGTATAAGAAGATAGTGAAAGCGGCTGAAAAAACAATTGAAGAACAAGCTAAAGCACCTAAGATTGGAAGTCTCTCGAAAGCTCCGTATAGAGATAAGAATTCACCTACAAAGTTAACTGTTAGCGGAGTACCGGAGTTGGCAAGGCAAAGAATGAAGAATAGTAAAGAGAAAAGAGGCATCACCTGAGCAAGTCCTCTGTAATATGTAATTAAACGGGTATGAGTTCTATCATACAGTATTCCACCAACGCATATGAAAAGACCGGAGCTAACAAATCCATGTCCTAAACCTAAAACTATAGCACCTTCAATACCATTAACAGTATTACTAAAAGCCCCCATTAAGTATATTCCGGCATGGGAAACAGAAGAATAAGCAATTAATTCTTTAATGTCAATAGTTCTTAAAGTACTTAAGCTAGCATAAATAACAGTAATGGCACTTAAAGTATAAACAATAGGAGCAAATTCTAAAGAAGCATCTGGGAGTATTGGTAAAAGTAATCTAAATATAGCATATACACTTAATTTTAAAACTACAGCTGCCAGAATTATAGAACCGGATAACGGTGATTCTACATGAGCTTTTAGTAATCATATATTAACAAAATATAAAGGTGTTTTTACGGCTATAGCTATAAAAATTCCTACAAATAAGAACACCTGTATTTCTGGTGATAAACAAACTTTAAATAGAACAGCGTAATCGGTAGAACCTGTTTCGGAATACAAAGTAAGAACAGATAATAATAAAAATAGAGACCCGAATACGTTTTTATCTTTAATTTAGAAGTTCTTATCTTTTATAGTATATAATAAATATCTATAGATAAAATATATTAATATTTATTTTATATTTTTCTAGATTTATTCATATTAGATCTTATTGATTTAATTTTCTCTAGACCCTCTTCAGTTAAATGATGTTTTTCTTTCATTAATATAGCTATTTGTTTAAAACTTATATAATCTAATGATTTTACACCATGTATTGTATATTTATCAAAAAAGGGTATAACTATGTCTATTATATCACTAAATTTATTTATTACAAAATAAGACATTGATGAATTTAAATTTTCTTCAACTCTTCCACATCCTAAATATGTTATTAAACTTTTCATAAGTTTAATATCTCTATTATGTTGGGCTAATTGAAATTTTAAGGCTACTCTATAACCTGTTTTAGTAAAAGGGGATTTAGCTAAAGTTACATGAAAACATCCATCACCAGTTGTGAATCCAGAAATTCAGTTAGGATCTTGAATATTTAAATCTTTTATGATAGGTTTTTGAATAGGTATTATGTTAGGAAAAGCTAATGCTAATTTGTCTGTAAGACCTAAATTCATACTAGCTCTAATACTTAATATTTCTTTAAATCCATCATCTGTTAAATGTAATTTAGCTATCATTAAATCATATGCTTTTTTAAATAATTCATAATCTATTAGTTTCTGACTAGTTAATGGAAAATTATTACAATGAGATATTAAAATAAATATATCTTTAATAGATACTATTTTATATTGTAATGTTGTTGGCCCATGTTTTACTATACTTCCTACACCAAAAATTTAATTAATAAATCTTTATCTTTTTCATGTAAACTCATCGTAAATTTTAAGGTTACATGATAATTTTGTCTGTATTTAGAACTTGCAGTTAATGCTAACATAAAAACAAGATTGAAAAAAACAAAAAAAAATTATAACTTTTTAAAAGTATATATTCCTTTATAAGGCTTTTGTTGATTACGAGAAAAATACAGAGCAATAATAGCTTTATTAATCTTTAACGCTCTAGCTGCTTCACTAATTGAATTATAAGAAGTTGTAGTTTTTTCTTGTAAATCAAATACTTTTATTTTATTACGGTTAGAGGGATTAGAAAGAGCAGATTTGAATTTATATAGCATAGAGGAGTGCATAAAAGGAGAAACAATATTAAGGAGTGAAGTCATAGAACATTGTTTAATGTAAATACGATATTGATTTTGTCTATGAGCTCGTAAGATACATTCTAATCTATATCTAATAATCAGAACATTCATTAAACGTACTATATCTTTTACAGTGTAAGAATCTGTACATATAATTAGTCCATGACGTTGTATAGACCCATCTCCCATTATTAGATGAGCCAGAGCCACAGGAGTTAAAAGTTCATAGATATTATTAGGCACTATTTTAACGCCATTTGGATAAAATAAAGAACGTAACTCAGTCATACATGGCAAGGACCTAGAGAAAAATTCTAAACTGTAATGACGACTTCCTGCTCTTATAGTGCTTCTTAATTGAGGACTATCCGAACAATAATGAGACAATATATTAAATACAAATCATAAATATTTTGAATGAGCTCTATATTGTTTAAATCCTAATCTAGCATTTTTACTGGTTTTAGAGGAGAATACTATTCAGCCATCCGATAATAATAATCCTATAATAACACTATATTGATAAGGAGGAAATTTTATCATATTACTTACTTGTTTTGTAAATCGACCAGTACCTACTTGAGATGTTAAATTAGTGCCTCAAATTACTAAATTTAAATTCGTATCATTAGTATTGGAACTTTTTGTACTAAACTGTCTAATTGAAGAGAAGTCTATTAATCCTGTGATAAATCAAGGATCTAGATCTGATTTGTTATGTAAAGATCTTATTTGTGATTTTATTAAATTATTCTTTTTAATAAAAGAAGAATTCACAGTTAAATATAAAAATTACTATATAATGATATGTCTTCCAAAACCGGCTTTCCCGGCGACTAGAGTACACCTTACAATTATATTTTATAATTGAAGAACCATCTACTCGTTGCTCTTTTACAATAATTAAATTATTGATTTAGATCCGCGATTACCCATTCCTATTACTAGAATCTTTAATGATGTTACTATACCCTCAATCATTAATGAGGCCACTTAATAAGTTTCCTTAAAAAACTTAGTTATTAAAGCTTTAGGGCTTCCCCGGAGTTTGGCTCTTATACACTGATTCTTCTATGTATATAGGAATAGGTAGAAACTAGCTCTAGTTTTATTGGTTGAACCGAAGAGACCCATCAAAAGGAATAAAGGGGGAAGGATACTCTCAAAGAAAATATAAAATAAAAATATATCTAATACTAAGAATACTGCTAATAATAATGTCTCCAATAGTAGTATAATAATAACAAAGGATTTTTTATTCTCTATAATTGAGCTTCAATTAGATAATAATGCTATAGGCATTATTATTGTAGTTAATAAAACAAAATATATAGATAAACCATCTACACCCAAATAAACTGAATATTCATTAAATTCATAACACTCTTGAACAAATTGGAATTGATTTGAGCAAAAATCAAATAAAATTCACATCACTAAGGAGACTAATAAATTTACAACTAATGTTATTAAAGCTATATAATTTACTTCATTTGAGTTAGATCCTATGTAAATTGTACGAGTAGAGATAATAAATATACCTACTAAAGGTATTAATAATAATAATAATGGTAACATTTTGTGTTTTTGTAGAAAATATATAAATTTCCATCTTAACCGGCTAAAGATAGCCTGTGGTTATTTGTAACACCAATACTAACATACTGGTAAAAATAATGTAGAAGAATCAACCGGGTTAGGTTTAATGTTATTTAAACCTTTTTAAAACTAGCGACAATACCAGGGAAGAAAAGCACAGAAATATTTGTTGGAATAGAATCCAATGCAACTATAATACATGGCACTAAAAATATAAAAGCAAAGACCAATGGTAATAAAACAGTCCAACATACGGTCATTAGCTGATCGTACCTAATTCTAGGGAATGAAGCGCGCACCCATATAAAACCAAATATAATCATACAAGTTTTAACACCTAACGTAATTCCAGATAGAAGTCCTGATAATAATCCGTTGTCTATTGGACCTATTAAAGAATTAAAGGGAAGTAAGTATCCACCTAAAAATAAAATACTTGTTAATGCTGACATTAGAACGATACTAGCATACTCGGCAAGAAAAAAGAAAACAAAAACTGCTGAAGCATGTTCAGTCATGAAACCACTGACTAACTCTGATTCCATTTTTATGTATAATAAATATAGCTCATACATTATAAAGATTTACGTGATAATTTAAATTTTACGTTATTAGAAACTAATAGTAATTTCTTTGCTAATCTAATATTAAGAGCTTGAGAAGTAATTCCAAAGTATTCGGCACATGTTTTAGAATCTTTAAATATTAGTTTTTTACCATTAGAACCTTCAGCTAAAATATAGAAAAGTTGTGATTTTACAAGTGAAAGAGTTGAAGCATTTATACGTAACCCATCTTGATCTTTTATATAAATATTCTCCATATTTAAAACTTCATAAATTAAACTTTGAGGTATTTTGGCAGACCTAAAGCCCATTTTATTCTTTAGATCTTTAAAAGTAGATAAGCGATAATTATTCATACCTTTACTTATTTTAATAATTAGTTCTCTACCTGCTTCTGTAGTATGTTTTCCATTATAAATTAAATAAGCAATAAACCCTCAATCCAAGAAATCTTTATATTTTTTAGTTACAAAATTAAGATTAGATAACATAGGAATAAATTTATCAACTATAAAGTTTACTTGTCTAATCGAAATTTCAATAGCGGGATTACTATTATTTGTGGATTTTTTTTTTACGTATAAGAAAGATCTTTATTTCTTGATAATTCGGAGATGCTTGGAAATGAACATCATCAATCAAATAAGTATCTAGAAAATTTTTAATAGCATTAATCAAAGATGCTTGGACATAAGTAAGAGCAATACTAAAAGAAATACCCATGTTTTTAGGGTCATTAAGGCAAAAAGAACCTTCTCCTTCAATAAGACCTAATAATCAATAAGGAGTTATTCTTATTGTATGAGTCGAAGGCATTGCAAAATTTACTCTTTTAGTATTCATACTATCTTTTAATGCAGTTATTAATTCAAATTTTTTAGATTTTGATAAAGAATCGTCAAGTTTTATAGTTATTGCTTCTTTAAACGCCAAGTAATCTAAATATTTTACACCATTTAAAGGAAATTTCTCAAACAAAGGAATTAAAATAGTCTTTATGTCGTCAATTTTAGTCAGATAAAAATTAGCAGTTTTTTCTCTTAAAAAAATTGTACCGCAATTTAATCTATTTTTAATAAACTCCAATGCCTCTTTGTCATCGATATGAAGATTGATAGTAAATCTAAAACTAAGTACATTATTAGCAGTACTTATTGAAAAACAACCTTCACCGTCAGTAAATCCTACAAACCATTGATTAAATTCATAATCTGTCATTTTTATAGATTTATTCGGATAGTTATCCCTTGCTAAGCAAATATATTTTGCTTGCGCGACGGAAACCAAAGGTATTAAAGAAAATTTAATTACTAAGAAGGAAAAGAATACATCTACATATTTTGTACAAAAACAATTTACTAACTCTTCTAAAAAGAAAAATACAAATATTGCCGAAGAATGTTCAGTTAAGAATCCCGAAACCAGTTCAGATTCCAGAATATGTATAAATAAAAACATTATACTCATTAATTTTATTAAGTATTTACCTTAAAATGATATATATTATTGTAAATTTTTCCTGAGTTTAAATACCTACCTACTGTTACCTTAGATATATTTAAAAATTCAGCTAATTCAACGTTATTATTAAATTTCTTAACTAAATTATAATCTAAGTCATAGATACTTACTCCTAAAGGATATTTATTCTTTTTAGTACTTATCTTTGCTTTAGTTGATTCACTATGTTTTTTTCCATACATAGGATTTAATTTTCCAGGTTTACTAATTAATTCTCTTGCCTGTTTTGTATGGGTTTTACCAAACATAGGATGATTTTGTTTGTCTTTATATCAATTTACCATCTTTAACTTAGCCTCTTCAGTATGTTGATAACCTTCAAGACTTGTTGCTATTTTTTTAAAATTGTATAAAGTTTCAAAGTCAAATTTTTTAATATAACTAGTTTCTAAATCAGTTAAAGCTATATCACTAATAAGTTTACTTTCATAAGAAAAATACTCGTAAATATAAAAGTTAAATTTATCTAAACTATGTTTTTCGATTGCTCTTTGTAATGCAATATTAGACTTTTTACCTGAAAGATGTTCATTGAGTCTTAAATATAAATCCTTTGCACTACCAATATATTGCTTATTGTCTACAGTATTAAAAAAACTATAGATACCTCCTTTTTTTCTTAGTAAACTATGGCATGAATCTATAAAATTCTTATCATTTAATTTACTCAAGACTTTTATCGGTAAAGGTATATCTGAGGACCTATTGGAAGTAGAATAACTTCTACTAAACAGACACGTATTTATAGAAATATTCTTCACGAATAAGTTTGTTATTTTACTCTTTAATAATAATTTATTTGTTGAATTTTGGCCTTATAGTATTTCCTATTTCCTTAGTATCCCGTTTAGATTAAACTTTATTATCTTTTTTTTGAGATAAGTACTATAACAACTAAAAAAAAATCACGTGCTTGCTTGTTTGCCAGCACCAAAAAAAAATTATGAATTATTTTTTTTTTTTATTTACTTTTAGAAATACCGCCCTTCCAAAGGTATTTAATATATTTTTATATTAAACCTATTTACATTAAAACTATTAATATGAACATAATCCATATATATTTATACATATCGGACTATATAATATTCAATAAAAACAAAATTATTAAATAACCACTTGTAGTCTCTGAGGATACAACTAAATCATTTATTATATAACGATTTTTGGTTCCTGCTGATTGCTCAAAACTAAGCTTTGTTACTTTAATTATATAGAGTATCTTAATTGTCAGAGGTTTCCAGCATATAGCAGTATTTAATGAGGCCAAATCATTTCTCCTCCGCCCTCCTCCCTCACCGGAGGTGCAGGGCGGAGATAAGTTTGTGGCTGTTAGCCTCAGCTAAATCCATGGGCGCCCTGTTGGTTTCTGCTAAAGTTCCTATAAAGAAAATTAAAAATACGGGGAATAAAGGTAGAATAAACCAAATAGGATTTTGGGATTCTACAATTACACTTAAGTTTAAACTATTTGTAAACATAATCACAATTAACAAAGCAGAACTTAAAACTAACTCATAACTAATTAATTGAGCTGTACTACGAAGTGCTTATATTTAATGAAAAATATACGGACCATATATTTAAATATAAACAACTAAATTAAGATTTAATCTTCATATTTTTTCCATTTTTGGATAAAGTATTGTCAACTTTTATTTAAAAGAGTTCCAGGTAATGCTTTATGAGCTTTTAAATCTTTGAGCTCATAACATTTTGGAATTAAATGAAGTCTATTTTTTTTAGCAGATCTTGCAGGATATTTTTTAAAATATTCAACTATGTTAAGAATATCTTCTAGTTTAGTTATATATCATTTAAATGAAAGTCCAGATTTATTAATATAAATTGTACCTCCATAAAGTTCAACTAAAGGGTATAACATTTCAGCTGTTTTCTGAGCAATACTAATAGATAATTGTCCATTAGTAGTATTTATAGAGATTGAACCATCAGCATCAAAAAAACCTGCTAATCAACCATTATCATAGTTTAATTTTGAGGGATAGATTAAATCTAACTCATATTTATCGCAAATTTTATTTAATTGAACTAATCTATTAGAACTTCTGATAAGTCCATTAACATCATTTACTAAAGCTAAAAAACCAGCTTTATGACGTAAACAATATCTCAATGCATTTGCACCAGATACTAATTTAATAGATCCACCATAAACATTTTTTACAATTTGTAAAGCATGTTCATCCCTAAGATCCATTGTGATTTCTAAACTTGCGTATCCTTTTTTAGTTAAATGAAAATATCCATCTCCATCTATAAGTCCCGCCAATCATTGATTTCATTTTTCATCTCTTTTAAAATTATGGTGAGACCCTCCATATACTGGCGGTCTTCCTCTTAATTTAGTGTCTATAGATAACAAACGTATGGCCTCTGAAGTTCCTACTTGCGAGTAATTAAACGCTTTGGTTACTTGCGGATTATCCATATTTAAAAGGGTTTTTACTTTAGAGGCGCATAAACTGCAACTTACACGGAGGGTGGGGGGCTCGCTATAAGAGACTGAATGGGCGTCGACCTCTCCATTATAATCTCTTCCCCTGTTCATACCAGCTTTTATAATTTGAATTTCATTTAATCCTTTTAATGTTAGGTGAGATTTGTTTTTCATTAACTTAAATACTTTGTAAAAGTCTGCATAGTCAAGTCTTTTAGAACCCAGTAAGGGATATTTATCAAAGAATGGTATAATCTTTTCTTCAATATCACTGAATTTTTTACAAAGTAGATTTACAATTTGTGTAGACTCTTGTATAAACCCGCAATCCAAAAACTTCGCTATATTTCTCAATAGTTCAATATCACGACTATGCTGAGTAAGTTTAAAGAGTAAATTAACACTAAACTTAGTATTAGTAAGTCTATTGTTAGTTACCCCTACAAAAAAACAACTTTCCCCTTCCATAAATCCTAACAGTCAATAAGAATCAATAAATTCTGATACTTCAACTAAAGGCTTAGCTACAGGCATCGTATAAGGAAAATTATCAGCCAAAACTTTAGTTAAACCTTTATTCATAGAAGCTCTAATATTAACAATTTCATGTAAACCCCCAACTGTTAGATGCTTTTTTTGTTCTATTAATAAAACCGCAGATTTAAATAAAAAAAAATCTGCACGTTTTTGAGTTAATAATGGGTACTTATCAAAATGAGGGATAATTATATTAATTAAATCTTTGAGAGAATTTACAGAATATCTTGCAGAATTTGTAGTTTTACTACTTACCAAGACACCTACGCCGAAAAAGGATTGAATGCTCTTTAATAGATCTATATCCTTTATATGCATATGAATAGCAAAGACCGGTTGAACTTGTCATCCTGTTTTAGAATCTTTTTTCTTATATATTGAAAGAATAAACGATGCTTCTACATCTGATAACCCTGTTACATAGTAAGGATAAATTTTATTTTCAAGCTGTTTAGCTTTAGATTCCGAGCCATAATATCTAAACAGCGGAACAGTAAAAGCTGAGGTAAAAACGATCCCTTTTTTTAAAGTACCTAATAAATTATACATGAATTTCCCGCTTATAGTTTGTTGCATTGAAAGATTAAAATCTTTCACGGGCCATTTTGACCCTAAAAAAGAATATTTAGAATTAGCAGCTCATCCAGCTAACAAAATTCCATATGTAGCTAAAGAAGATACTGCTAGCATAAATAATATACCTAAATTATAATTTGATATGACTAAACCGGGACCATACTTTTTCATCAAATTTATCTTACAATTAAATACTAGTTTCCGGAACGGAGCTAGGTATCCCGAGATTTTCTACCCGTATTCATACGGGTTTTGATTTTACGAATCTCGCCCATACCCTCTTCAGTTTTGTGTTTCCCGGCTTCCACTAATGAGGTAACCAGACATCAATCTTGAAAATCCAAAGCTTTTACACCTAATATAGGATTCTGTTTAAAAAAAAGCTCGGGGATAATTATAGACGGAAAACTTTGTACTTTAAAATCTCCCCTTCTTTCACTAGAATAATAATATCCACACCCCCAGAACTCAATAAAACTTACCATTAGTTGCTCATCTCTAGAATGTTGAGTAAGTTTAAACGATAAATATTTAAATGGGTCATTACTGAAACCAACTGAGAAGCAACCCTCTGCTGTTGAAAAGCCCGCTACTCATTGTGGATGAGGTATTATTTGGTTTTCCACTTTAGGTTTATTAGCTGGAATAGTCTTAGGGAAAGCTGCCTTTAGTTTATCAGACAATCCTAAATTTAGAGATGCTCTTAGGTTAATGATTTCTTGTAGCCCGCTCGTAGTTAAATGTTCCCTTCGCTGCATAATCATGGCAATTTTCTTAAATAAAATATAATCCGCTTTCTTCTGAGTAATTAAAGGATACTGGTCAAAGAACTTTATTAATTCCGCTACGGTTAGGTTTAATTTTTATTTAAACCCGATTTAAAGGAAGAGAAACAAAAGAATGAGGAAATAGAATAAAGCTAACAACCACTCGTCACCCAAAAAGAAAGCAAGAATTGATTTAATAGCACTTGTAAAATCGAAAAGAATTTAGGAGCTAATCAATAATTAATTTACTTTTTTGAAAATATACTGACCTTTATATGGTTTCTGTTGATTACGCAAAAAATACATATTAATACTTGAGTAACTGATATTTAAGGCTCTAGCAGCTGCATGTATAGAATCGTAAGAAGTCGTAGTATTATTTTTTTTATCAGTAACTTCTATTACTTGAGAGGCTTTTCCTGCTCCTGAGGGTTTTTGTTTAGTTTCTTCGCTATGAGTTTTACCAAAGTTATAATTCTTCTCTCCTTTCTTAGTTTCAGAAATTATTGTTTTAGTTTCCTCTGAATGATTACGACCAGAAAATTCTTGGGAGCACCAGGTTCCTTGGCGATATTGTACCCAGGGTTTAATGTTTGTTGATAATACTTCTCTCTTTCTAGACATTTTTCTGGTTCACAGTACTCAAGAATAGTAAGTTCGAAATTTGAATGACCATACTTTAATATATAACTTTGACTATTTTGTAATGAATTTTCCATAGACTTAAAAGAGTAATAAAATTTTAGCCTATTGGACAAGTCCATTGCACTGCCGATATATCGTTTATCATTAATAGTATTTTTTCACATATAAATACCTGATTTTTGTTTATTTTCAAATAATATTTTCTTTTTAGATGTGTTTGAATTAGTATATATTTTTACCTCCGTAGGTGAACTTGGAACTGATGATGCTACTGGAGCGCTCGCAGGAGGTGGTATTGGAATTGAATTATTTTTATTTTTAAATAGTAGTAATATTTTTGTTTTTAATTTTGTATAGACTTTTAAAACCTACTGATTATGCTATTTCTCTCATAAATTATTATAAGAGTTGTGATAGATCTAGAACACAGAGAATTAATAGTAAATTCTATAGATCATTTTAATTTATCCATTATCCTATTTTATAATTTTTTCATTTAAAATAGTTTGTTTTTTCATTTTTAAATAGTAAGAATAACCGCTCCGCGGCAGGATATATAACGAGGTACTTATGTCGAGTTTTTAGTTTTCTTCTATTTATAGCCGAAGGCCGCTCCATTACTTATAGAAATAAAAATTATTATTATTATTTTCAAAAATCTATGTTTACGATTTTATAACTAAAAAAAAGAATATTAATTTGGACTCCTATTTAACCTTGAAAACACAATAATCTTTACCCTTACGAATTGTTCCTATTCCGTTTAAATGCGCTTGAATATCCATTAAGAGAGCTAAATCTCTTAGGTGTAGTTTGATTTGAAAAGTAAGTTGGACATCTCAACCCGTGCGGAATACAGGATCTTTAATAATGCTAACCGAGAAAGAACCCTGACCGTCCGTGAAACCTGTGATGAATCACGGGTGCAGAGTAGATGGAGAGGGCCGCCTATCATTGCTTTGGGTGCTGGAGGCATAGCTACGTATTTGATTAAGCTTAGAAATGAATACTTGAGAATTTACCCATGAGTACAGGAAAAATAATAATATTATAACTATATTTAATTGTTTAGAAAAGTTTTTGACTAGGGTACTTCTTTCGAAATACTTTAGAATATATCTTAAATGTATTAATCACTGCTCAATACATCAACTGCCGTTTATTCATTGCTCTTTTACAATAATATCATTCAATATTACTGATTTAGATACGCGATTGTCCATTTCGTTTTCACTCATCTTATGGCTTATTACCATACATGAGTAATTAGTTCAGCCACTTATAGTTTTTCAACTACAGCTTGGTACCATAAGCTTTAGGAGATTCCCGTAATTTGACAGTTTAAACCCCATGGAATGGAGATCCATACCATTTCTACGTTTACTTAAGACGTACGGATAAGGTATAACTGCTTCTTTATACACTGAATATTTTTTATAACATTGATTTTCTTTTTATTATAAAATTTATATTATTATTATTTTTTATTGATAATTTACTAACAATTCTAGTATTAATAGTTTGAGAACTAACTCCAAAGTAATCTGCGCATGCTTTAGAATTTAAGAATACTAATTTTTCACCATTTGATCCCTCAGCTAATAAATAAAAAATTTGTCCACTTACAAAAGTATGATTTAAAGCTTTTATTTTTAAACCTTCTTCGTTTTATCCTCCATATTTAACACTTCATCTATTAATTTTGGATTAATTTCTAATTTATCTATTTGTTTATAAGTAGATAAATGTTTATTGTTCATACCTTTACTTATTTGAAGAATTAGGTTTTTTCCTGCATCTGTAGTATGTTTTCCTGCATGTATTAAAGAAACAATAAAAGCTCAATCTAAGAAATCTTTATGTTTTTTCGTTAAAAAACATAAATTTTGTAACATAGGAATAAATTCCTCTGCAAGAAACTGTATATGTCTTATACTAAGTGCAAGTGAAGCTTTAGCATTTTCTAATCTTTTTTCTCTATGATTGATATAGAATATTTTCTTTAGAATTATTTGAGAAGATTCAACCTCCGCTCCTGTCGCTTCATGAGAGGTGAAGAATTTAATATTAGAATTTTTTATTAATAAAGCTCCTAAATATTCTTTAATTGCCTCAATCAAAGGTGCTTGAGGTGCAATTAGACTTATACAAAAACAAACAACAAAAGTTTTAGAATTCATAAGACAAAAAGAACCCTCTCCTTCAATAAGACCTAATAATCAATAAGGAGTTATATTTATATTATGACTCTTGGGCATAGAAAAATCTATTCTTTTAGTATTCATACTATTTTTTAACTCCCTTATTAACTCTAATTTTTTATCTTTTGATAATTGATCATTCTCTTTCAATTCTATGGCTTTTTTAAAAGATAGGTAATCTAAAAATTTTACTCAATTTAAGGGGAAATTTTCAAATAAAGGGATTAATATTGTTTTAATGTCATAGATACTGTTTAATTCATAACTAGTTGTAGTTTTAAAATAATAAACATTACCACAATTCAATCTATCTCTAATGAATTCTAATACATGTTTATCATCAATATGGAGTTTTATAGAAAATCTAAAGCTAATTACATTATTAGAAATAATTATAGAAAAACAACTCTATTTACTTTTCTTATAACTCATAGAAGTTATCTTATATAACATAGAAGAATGGAAATAAGGAGTAACAATAGTACGTAAAATAGACATAGAATCTTGTCGTATGTAAATACGATATTGATTTTTTTTATAAAATCGTAAGGTACATTCTAATCTATAGCGAATCATAAGTACATTCATTAATCTAACTACATCTTCTATTGAATACGAATCAGTACAGAGAATTAAACCGTGCCGTTGAACAGATCCATCTCCCATTATTAAAGCTACTGGTGTTAAAAGTTCATAGATATTATCTGGAATTATTTTTACTTTGTTAGGATAGAAAATAAGATATAATTCAGTGATACATGTAAGAGATCTAGTATAGAATTCTAAACCATAATACCACTTTCCTGCTCTAACACCAGTAGTTAATTTCGGGCCACTACTACAATAGTGACTTAATATGTTAAATACAAATAAAATATAAACAGAATGAGATAAAGATTGTTTAAATCCTAATCGGGCATTCTTATTAGTTTTTGAAGCAAAAATTAATCATCCATCAGATAAAAGTAATCCTATTACAACACTATATTGATAAGGAGCTAATACAATCATATTACTAACTTGTTTTGTAAATTTACCAGTTCCTACTAAAGATTGTAAATTAGAACCTCAAACTACTACAGATTTTGGGGAGGCGTCTGAAAATCCGGTAAGTCATTGATTAAATTCAGAATCTGACATTTTCAATTTATTAAGATTTGTGTTATTATAATGTAAATTTTTTCTAAAAGATATAGCTTTATTATCTGATGAATTATTTAAATAAAAATTATACAATAAATTACAACTATATAACTTACAGCTAATAATATAAAATATAAAGCAGTATATAAAGTTAAAGTTATACCCTATTAGACCATAAGGTATTATAGCATAACCAAAAAGTGAAAATATTAAGGTTATAATAGGACCTAAGAAAAATAATAAAAAATTAGCTTGTGTTGGTGATACATATTCTTTTAAAATTAATTTTAAAGCGTCTGCAAATGCCTGAAGTAAGCCATAGAATCCAACAAAATTTGGGCCTATTCTTCTTTGCATGCTCGCCATTGTTTTCCTTTCAGCTAGAGTAATAAAAGCTACAACCATTAATGATGGTACAACTACCAGTAAAACCTCAAGTACGGATAGTAAAGTATAAAATAAACTTGAAATAGACATAATATTAAATATAAATAATTTTAATTTTCCTTATCAGATAAATTTTTGATTTATCTTATTATTCTGTCCTTTGTTTTTCATTAAAAAAGTTGGAATGGAGGGCGGCCGAGCGTAGCCGCAAAGCATGCAAAGCCTAAAGAGAGCATGAGTCAGAAGTATTGTTTTTTTTTCTTTGCGTACCGAGTATTTATCATACTTTACTAATAGGATATCACGTACGATAAGAAGTCGTCCCTTTTTTACTTTATGCACATCACAATAAAAATAGCAAGGTACAATAATAATTTAGCCAATTAACAAAAATTCAAATAACAATAATTAAATGAATATTAAGCTAAATAGCTTAATATATAGAAATTATTTACTATTAATGGAATTAATAAGATTATGCTCTTATAATACATACCAACCACTATACAACTATATAGTAACCCCATGAGAAATATACAACCATTTTAGTAATAGTGTAATTACTCGCCCTCTAACCCGGTAGTATTTTGTTATACTTTTTTTGTATCTATTAGTTTTTCTTTTATACCTTAACTATATTATACAGTCATAGTAGAATATTTTAATAATATTAAACATAGATAAAACTAGCTAGAAATTTTTATTTATGCCATTGTTTTATTTCAGAAATCATCCCAGTCTTAATTTATATAATTTTCTCTAAACCTTCAACTATAAGGTGACCTTTGTATTCATTAACAAACCTACTTAAAAAAAAAATAAAGATAATACAATATTTGGCATCCTTGTAGAGGAGTATAGAAAAAAAAAAGGATGACAGTACCAAAAAAAAAAATACTGCTTTACAAAGGTACGAGTTGTTAATGTACCACATCCTAATTATTGCATGAAACTTGAGATTATTTTAAAGTAACAAGAATGTAGGGTTATTATTATTTTTAATTGTATATGCTTCACCTAATTTAAACGCAGAGCGGAAGCTGAATATAAAACAAAAAAAATTCTTATTTAAGAATTGAACTTTTACCATTAAACTAATAAGAATGAAAGTTTTTTTTTGATATAGCTTAATAGAGTGGGATGAGAAATACCTAACTCTCTTGCTGCTATACGAATGGAATATATTTTACAGTTTCACCTATTACCTAATTAAAACTAAAACCTCTGTACCCTCATTTTTCCTTGAATGGAGACCCACAAGTATTTATTCTAACTTTGCATGATCGAGATTATAAGCTTTAATTTTTCCCTTTAGACTACTCGGTATGCTTAAAGTCTAGTGTATAGCCGACACTACTGTAGATACTATATTCGGCCTTTAGAAGGTTAATATAATATTAGAGTGGACAGAGCCCACTCCTAACTAGACCGCCCATACTTTATTAAGGAGCGAAATATACGACTAGAGGATATTCCTAGTTCCTTATTAATCATTTTTATATAATTAAAACTCGTGTGGATTTCTGCGGGTATTGCCACCGCCACAAATAAACCGCATGAGCCCAAGCCTAAATTATAAAAATTTACCCTTAAGAAAACGTGACTCAAAAAACTTAATACATTAATGTTTAGATTTCCTAATAAAATGGCTAAATATTCAACTAAAATAGATGGGGCCGCTACCTTTAGGCCCCCCGTAAAGATAACGTAATTATATTATTATAAATACTCTATTAATAGGAATTTAACCCCTTAATGATTTAAGTCGGGTTCTTTCAAAATTTTGTAGTAAGATGCCCACACCTACGCATCTAACAGTGGGTGACAACCAAAGCAGTGAAATTCACCCTCCTAATATTTTTTAAGACACAACTTCGATAGAATTGGTATTTTTCATATCGTTATAGAGAAAATAATGAGCGGTTGGCTAGGCTTGCCTAAAATAAGCCATCACCTGCGGTGCAATGATTGCTCTTATATGCCCGGAGGATAAGGAGATAGGAGAAATGGAGCCCATTAATAGAATGGGATGGGAACACAGCGTAGCATGAACCCACTGATACTAAAATTTTTTCTATATACCTTTAATTATAATGTGATAAGGATAAAAGCACAAATAAAAAATAATATAGAGGATCTCCAGATTATACGAATACCAAACGAACATTCTTAGCTGAATAAGCAAAACTAAGTCAACCATCAGATAAAAGTAATCCAACTATCATACTACGTTGATAAGTGGTAATTTAATCATACCACTAACTTGTTTTGTAAATTAGTACCTCAGACTACTAAGTTCCTATTACTAGATTCAAATATCATAACTTTACAATATCTGACAGTAAAATATGATACATCAATAAATACCAAATTTCCCTTTTTTTTTCGAACTCGCGAAGCGCAAGGATTTGGTTTTTTTTATCTTAGGATCTTTTTTTTTTTTTTACAGCCACTGGAATAATTTTGGGATTTACTAACGTTGAATAGTAAGAAGATGTTCAAACTCTAACCGAAAACGCACCGTTTTTAGATTTTGACACAAATGAAGTTTGATCTAGATTGGGTCGGACTGCACCTCTTAATAAACCAACTGAACGACCTAGAACTGAAGAGTCTATATTTTTTAAAACTCCAATATGCCCAACTTTAAACATAGCTCTAGCAGCTGTAGCACGTTTAGTTAATCTACCAGCAATTTGAATTTTAACACCTGTAGTTATTTTACTGTTAATAGACGCAATAATACCATTGATAATAAATTCTTTGTTCAACTCTCTTAATACCTTTGTATCTTTGACCTTAATAGTAGAGATACTATTAAGTAACGTTAAATTTTCTAATGAATTTTTATCTAAGTTATGTATTTTTTGTTCTGGAATTCTAACTTTATTTAATATTCTATTTAATGAACTTAGTGGACTTCTTTTTCATAGGGTTAATTCATTTGCTAAACGTTCGGCTATAATACCAGGATTTAGTTGCAAATAGCGAAGTTGAATAATTATTAATATTACTTTTTTAGTGTAAATTTGGGCCAAAAAGCCAGCTAACGAGTATTTTTTTTCATTATTAATATATTTATAGAGTAATCCTAAATTTTTGTACATATCACAATAAATGTACAATGTAATAATAACTTTAGAATTAGTATGTTTTATTTCAGGTTTTGCTACAAATACTTTATGTGATACAATAGGTATAAAAGCAAGATATTTTTTTAGATTAAATTGATTTTTTTTTTTTTCAAGATTTAATGAATTAAAATAACTTTTTATTATTTTAACTACCATTTTATCTATTATTAATAAAGATATTGTTGATTTAGGATTATAAGCATATATACTATTATATCATTCTTTCACTGAAGGAGAAAAATGTTTACTTAATATTCGAGATTTATTATCTTCGAGTATTTGGGACTTTTCAAATAGATTATTAGCAGTGTTTTTTTTTTTTGTACACATAAAAATATACGAGTAAGAGTTGGAAGAATTGAGCTGAGATATTTCAGTGTTGCTATAAGTTACAGCAGTAACAAAAGAGTGAGAAAGGTTTAAATTGTTTTTCATTGTTTTTTGTTATTGTTGTTATTATGTGCTACCATACCTGCACTTTTAGACTATGTCGAGGAGATTCCATATCCCTACGATTACTAGTTTGGCTAGCTAATTGACAACTTTAAAAATTAGATATAAATTGGACTTATCTAAAATCATTGTGGGCCTCACAAGAGGATAGTTCTTTTGCATCGCTACTACTAGATCTGCTACTATAGGGGTCACCGGCTGTTTTGGCCTCTATTATGCTTTTTTTTACCATTGTTCCCACCAGATTACGAAACACCAATTAGTAGACGAGCCTATTAATTTAATTATACCTTTTTCATACGTTAAGGTTTTTCCTTTCTATTTTAACTCTATTTACTTTTAGTATAAAAAAATATGTTATTTATTACTTTTAAATTTTGACATTACTATTCATTCTTTTATTTAATTTAATATAAATAAAAAAAAAAACTCCTGGGAGATAAACCCAGGAGCAATACTTCTCTTTTTGTTTGGCTAAGCCCCACCAAACCCGAAACGGAGTTTTTGTGGGGGCTTAGTTTAGCTGAGCACAGGTGTTTAACGAACTTTATTATTTTTGTTAACTGTAAACTCAAATAGAAAAAAAAACCATTGTTCCTGGCTCATGCTACGCAAGCATAAAAAAAAATAAGAAAAAGGGCTTGTACTTCGCACAAGCTCATGCAAAATACACAGCTTCGCGAGCGCAAACAAAAATTGGGTAGTGGGCTTTTATATTTCGGATAGGAGTGTAAAATAAGAATTTAATGGAAAGGCGATAACTAGTATTATTCTCCTTATTTGCTGACCATGCATAAAGGAATAACTTACTGCATAACAACAAGTAGTATTTAAACCAAATTAAATAAAAATTAAGCCAAAGGTAATAAGTAATATCCCTTTTCCTATAAATTTTAGAAGACGGAACTACCCTACGGAAGAAATTACCCTTATTTAATATAACTCTTCAATTATTTAATGAAGTAACGGAGCCAAGAAATTTTAAATTAACGCCGCTACTTTAACAAAATTTTGTTAATTCTGCTACGCCCGACTTAGATAATTGTAAAAAGAATTAATTAAATATTTAAGCGGGGTGCATACAGGCAGGAGGCCCTAAATGGGCGTAGCCGCCGCCGCAAATAAACCGCATGCGAAACTTGGCTTGCCTAGCCTAAAGGAAACATGGACCAAAAGCATGAAAAATACAGGAAGAGGGGGGAAAATAAAACAACTGGTGGACTAAACATACATTTTAAAAAAATCCTATAGATGAAAAGTTTAAAATTTATGAGTCACTTGAGATTAGCAAGATTATCTAATTGAACAAGATCATGTTTGATTATTAAAAGGTATTTAGCTCATATGATAGATTATGGTATGAAAGATAATAGAAATGATGTCTTATTCAAAGTTATTGATATAATAAAAGATAAGTTTACACTTTCTAAAGATCAGTTTATAAAAGAGTATATGATGTATTCTAATAACCTAGAAAAAGTAAAAATTTTAATTGAAAAAGAAATAAAAGATTTAGCTAATGCTCAAGAATATCTTAAAACATTTACTGCTAAATATGGACTTAAAGATGAAACTAATAGTGAAGAAATGGATAATCTTAATAGAAAATTAAAATATTTACAGAAAATAATATTTATTAGTGAGGAAATTATGAGTTATATATTAAAGATTATAATTATAATATGGATATATGTAGAGACTGATACTTTGAAACATTATTAATTGGTGATGGAGAAAGATTAATATTTTCAGATAAATTACTTAATGAGGTATTTACACGTTGAGTATTAAAGCTTAAACTTGAAGATCATGAAGATTTTATAAAAGAAATTCAAAAAGATTGATTAAAAAATGAAATAAGAAATATGGGGTATAGAGTACATTAGGGAGAATAAATAGAATTATAGATATAGATGAGAAATTTTAATCATTATAATAATTTGATACTATCAAGAATTAATCTAGTAAAACAAGGTGAAAGGTTGTTTAATAAAAATATTAGTTGTTATATGGTAAATAAGAAATGATCATCAACATATAATAGTGAATTAATAAAAAATAAACTTAAGTGAGTAGAAAGTGAAAGTAGAATAAATTAAAATATTTTTAATCAGGAATTTAGTTATATAAATGAAGAATTCATAGATAATGAAAGATTAGAAGTATTTTTAACTAAGTGTAAAGAAGAAATATTAAATATAAATAGTGATATAGATGAAATAATAATAGAAACAATTTTATTACAACTAAAAATGAATTTATTATATGGGGTGTTTATACAAATATTTGTAAAATATACTAATGAGGGATGAAGGAATAATGGATGCTTAGTAGAGAATTTAGCTCGATTTGGTTTATTAGATATAGGATTAAATGAAGAAGTAATTCAAAGTTTATTAAAATATTTAAATGAATGGTCACCTTTTTTTGATGTAAGTAGATTGGAATGGATAGTTAAATATGGTGAAAATAAAAAAGAAGTTGTTGTTTTAAAATATAATGAAATTGAAAAGATAATTAGTAGTAAATATATTAGTAAACAAGGGGTAAATTTAGAGAATATTTTAGGGTTTATAAAAGTATTAGGATATTATAAAGTAGTATTTAATGTAAAAGAAAAAAGTTATATATCTCTTTGTACTGATTTATTAAGTATTCCTGAATTAGGGTGGAAACAAAATAAACGACAAAGATTATCAATTAAATATGAAATAGGGTTTAATATAGATAATTTAGATAAGTTTATACATGATATAATTACAAAAATAAATTCAAGTATAGAAGGAGCTTGTTTTGCTTTAATTAGAAATATGGTGGTGGGGTTAAATAAAGAAATGTTTTTAAATATAAGGAAAGAATGGGAAAAAATAATTCTTAATAATATGTTTGAAAATAAAAAGAATTGAGAATTAGATATTCAAGAATTTAGAGATAAATTTAAAAAACTAGATAATATAGACAATACTACAAATAAATTAGAATTAGAGAAATTTTTAAAAACTTGTGGATTTAAAGAAGTAATTTTCTTAATTAACAAAATTGGTAAATCTAATATAGAATACATTAAAAATAGATCAGATAAATTAAATGGTAATTCTAGTTATACTATAAGAATTATGGAACTATTAAATGATGAACGAATTCCTTTATTTATAAGAGAAATAAATGTTGAAAAATATATAATAGATTATGAGATTAATTATTTTTTAAATAGTATAGAAGATAATAACACTCCTAATTTATTAAAAATACATAAAGAAGTAAGAAAAGTTATTGTTAAACGTTTAGATATATTATGTAATGCTTATACTATAAATAATTATAAAAAGTTAATAGAAAGTATTGATAATGTTAATTCTCAATGTGTACTTATTATTTGTTTAGTAGGGTTTGAAATAGTGGGAAATTTAAGTTTTGCTTCAATATTAAAAAACTAATCAGGGGATAGAAGTGTTACTCAGGAGAAAATTTGTATTCTTTTAGCTAATAGAATAATTAGTCATTATATAAATACAGAAGAAAATCTTTTAAAGAATTTAGCTAAAAATAACTATGATTTATATAAAATAAGTAAGGGTTTAAAGGATGTTAAAATTTGAAGTGATATAGATAAAATAAATTTAGGACAATTATTATTGGATAGTTTAATAAAAACTAATGTGTTTGAATTAGAATTAGAGCGCGAAGGAGGGAAAAGATATAAACATATAAAGATTAAAAGAGAATTTATAGAATTATTAAGTAATATAAGGGGGGGATAATAACTATACCTAAAACACTTTCTACATACAAAAATTATTCCTATAGATGAAAAATATTAAAAATTTGAAACAATTGAAACTAGCAAGTAAATCTAGTTGGACAAGACCAGAACTAATGTTATCACCTTTGATTATAAAGGAAAATAATAATAGATTCAATAGAGTTATTTGAAATAATTGGTTATTAAATTTTATTGATAGATTACAAGATAATATGGGGAAGAATATAGAAAAAAACATTTTAATGCTATTTTTGAAGAACAAAGAAAGCAAGAAAATATATACTCACGTATAAAGGGTTTAAAAAAACTTAAATTAGAAAGTAAATCTTATGAATGGGATAGAATAGAAAAATATGAACAAGAAATAATAGAATTAGATAAAAGTATAGCTATTAGGAATGAGAATTATAAGAATTATCTTCAAGATTGTTCTATAAATATGGGATTGTGTACTGATTGGCGTTTAGAAATATTAGACACAGAACATTTAGAAAGAATAATATTATCTGAAAAAACATTTAACGATATATTAAAACCTATACTATTAAAGCTTATAATTGAAGATAAGGAAAACTTTATCCGGCCTTCAAACAAAACAACATAGAATACTCATTAAAATGTTAGCTTAAATTTAATTGTTATTTTTATATTAATTAACTTATCTCCCATATGGGTAGGAGTAACTCCGTAGGTAGAACTAATTTTATAATATACATTTATTTATAAAAAAAATAGGACTATACCTTAATTATTGAGAATATGCCTTTTAACCGACTGAAGGGATTAATTCTGTATATATTATATTAAACCATCTAATTAACAAGTTTATTATTTAAAATAAAGAATAAAAATAATCGTACTACTTATTACAAGAGTATCCGGACTTGAACCAGAAAGTTAAAGGTTGGAGCTTCATATTTTACCTATTAAATTATACTCTTTTCTTCCCCTCCTGTTATTAAGATTATATATATGAATTAGCAAGGCTTGCCTAGCCTAAAGGGAACCATCACACAGGCTGCCATTGGGAGCAATGCTTGCTCTTGTATAACAGGAGGATAAGGAAACAGGAGCAACCTAAATCTGGTTATGTTTTTTGGGCTAAGCCGTTGCGTAGATCAAGTATTTAAGGCTCTAACTATTTCATTTAGTTGATCGTAAGTAGTTTTAATTCCTATTTAAAGATATAGAACCTCTATATAGATATACTTAGATTGATAACTTTTTATTTTTCTCTTTATCAAAAACTTCTAGTACTTGAGCAGGTGTCCCTGATCCTGCTATTCTTGGCTTACCAAACCTTGGGTTAGATTCCCCTTTCTGAAAACGATGCGGATTTATTGCTGTCTTCTGGGAAATCTTCTGAGTAGCTGACATTTTAGCTAGAGTCTCTGAAGAATGCTTAAACCCCTTCCGAGAAGCTGACATTTTAGTTTTAGTATCTTCAGAATGTTTACGCCCTAACATTGGAGACATAGGATCCTTGGCGAGATTATACTCTGGGGATAAGAGATCAAAGTAGTATTTCTCCTTTGTACGTAGCTCAGAAATTTCGCAATACTCAAGAATTTCTACACTAAAATTAGCATAACCATAATTTAATATCGCCCCCGAAGGCCGAAGGCCGAAGGCCGAAGGCCGAAGGCCGAAGGCCGAAGGCCGAAGGCGAAGGGTTTTATATAACTCGTTCCCTTTCCATAAATTAAATATTTTAAAGAATAATAATCATAAAATCTTTTCCTTAAATTTTGTGCACTACTATGTACTTTTTTTTATTAATCGTTAATCGTATTTTTCCATAAATAAATTCCTGACTTATTTTTATTTTCTGAATATATCACGACTTTATCTATATCTGCATTAGTATAAACCTTTTCTGGTTTATAGCTATTTGTTGAATAAGATCTTCGTTGGGTTAGGTTTAACTTTTTGTTAAACCCTTTGGAAGAAGTAAATGGAGTGATAGAAATGTTATTAAGGTTATTCGACTGCCTACTGTGGATCTTAAGTGCACCACGTCCTAACTCATAAATAAATCCAGCAGTAAGGATCGCAAGGAAAAACCAAAGGAATGAGCTGAATTTAGCCATAGTTTCTCTTTGTGTTCATTCCAGATTTAATATCTCTAATTTGTTCTAATCCTTCCTTTGTCTTATGGCAATTTTCCTTCATAAGAGCAGCTACTTTACAAAAATCAATATAATCTAAACTCTTAACACCTTGAATTGGATATTTCTCGAATAATGGAATAATTTTTAAATCAAGATCCAAAAATCTAGTTACAATAAATTTTACAATGTTTTTTTCTGTATATATTTTACCATAGCCTAAATACTTTTGAATTAGATTAAAAAGTAATGTGTCTCGTGAATGTTGAACTATTTGAAATAATAAAGAAATTTGCACACCTGATTTGTGAGATAAAGATTTTTTAATATCAACAAAAAAGCACCCTTCAGCCGTTGTGAAACCTGCTAACCAATTAGAATCAATATTTTCTGGTAATTCTACTAAAGGTCTAGGGACTGGAGTGATATTAGGGAAAACTACTTTTAGTTCCCTGGATAATCCTAAATTCATTGAAGCTCTAATACTTAGAATTTTTATGATCCCTTCCAAATTAAGATGTTCTTTTTGATCCATTAATACAACAATTGATTTAAAAAGGGAAGTTCAAAATCGGCACGTTTTTGAGTTAACAAAGGATACCTATCAAAATGAGGGATTATAACTTCTTTTAAATCTTGCAATGAGTTCACTTTATACATTACATGATTTTTTTCTGTACGCATTGAAATATGTCCAACACCAAAAAATGATTGTATACGTTCTAACAAAGCTGTATCTTTACTGTGTAATTCGATAGCAAATGATAGCTGAATACCTCACCCTGTTTTAGTTTGATTTGCTCTATTGTAAATGTTGCCTCACCATCTGAGAAGCCTGTAACTCAATAAGGCTCAAAATTTGTTTGACAACCCTTATTAAGAGTAGAATAAGTTCGTAGTTGGGTTAGGTTTAACTTTTTGTTAAACCCTTTGGGACTGGAACTAGCAAAATGAGAAACCGAAGAAACAGGAGTGATGGAAATGTTATTGAGATTGTTGGATTGTCTACTGTGAATTTTAAGTGCTCCCTTTCCTCAAGAAGAGAGAATAGAAATTATTATTAAATAGATTGTTAAATAAATAAAATATAATGCATATGGAGTTAAGAAAACAAAAAGAGATTATTTCAATAATTTAAAGACATACCTTCCTCTATAAGGTTTTTGTTGATTTGCTTTAAAATAATTATGAATTGCGACATCTCTACAAGATATAGCTCTAGCAGCTGCACGAATTGAAGGATAAAGAGTAATATTTTTAGTTTCTAAATCAGTTACTTCTATGCCTTTTTTAGTGGATTGAGAATGTAAATTTTTTTGTTTAGATTCTTCAGAGTGAGTCTTACCGAATAAATGATGATTCTTACCTGACTTTGCAATTCTAAGTTTCGCTTTACATTCATCTGAAAGTTTTCTACCTTTTCTAGAAGCAGAGATTTTAGTCAATGTTTCCTTGCTATGCTTTTTACCAAACATAGGGTTATTTTCTCCATTTAAATCACGGGCTAAAGCCGCAATTTTCATTTTTTCTATTGATTCTGGCGAGAATGTACGACCAGCGCTAGAACCTGCTACTTTTAAAATATTATATACAGGATTATAACATAATATGAAATATTGTTCTAAAAATAATGTTAAATGTTTAATTTTATCTGTTTCAAGTGCGTTAATCAAATTTTCAGGTAAAACATAAATATCCAGATAAAAAGAATTTAACCCCAACTCTTTAAGGACTAAATTTATTTTTCTATTTCCTAGAGTAGAGCCCAAATAACCTCTAGCTAATCTATTAGCTAGTTGTACTGAAGATCCAATGTAACAAAATTCATTTTTTTTATTAATAAATACATAGACTCCAGATCGGCCGGACTTACCATTACGTGCATATTTTCCTACTATTTCAATAAAATCACCTTTCTCTCTAATAGGTAGTTCGAATCGTTTTGGTATAATATTTCGTAAAATTTCAAATTCTGATTCTGTTACATTAAAATTATTAATATGCTTGCTAAGAATAGAATGAATAATTTCAAAATTTACATTATCTTTTGCTATTTCAAAATTAGGATATCTTTTAAGAAAACTATTTGCTATAATAAAAGGATTATTACTCTCAAGAGAGCTACCTTCTCTTAATGATCTAGCGATTTGTTTGAAGAATTCATCCTGTTGATATTTTTCACTTTTTGTTGAATATAATCTTCGTTGGGTTAGGTTTAACTTTGTTAAACCCTTTGGAAAAGAGGAAGTACGAGAAAGCGAAGCAATAGGAACTATGGAGATATTATTAAGGTTATTTGACTGACGTGAATGGATTTTAAGAGCACCACGTCCAATCTCATAAACAAATCCAGCTGTAAGGATCGCTAAAAAAATTAAGACAACAACTAAACCGTAAATAGAGTTGTTATAGGCGGAAACCACGTAAGGATATATAAGCACAATTTCTAAATCGAATATTAAAAATAATAGCGCAAACAAGAAAAAGGAAATTGAGAATTGGGATCTGTTTTGATATAAAAAACTTGAAAATCCACATTCAAACGAACTATCCTTTTCATTATAAGGGCTATGAGGCGCAAGTAGTAAATTTAAAGATAATAAAGCAAATGCTAAAAATAGTATAAAAATAAAGAAAAATATTGTTGAACTCATTTAAGGATTAAATAAAACAAGGGCCAATGTATTGGTAATACTTAATCATTCTGTTGGAGAAAAAATAAATAACAATATTATTAAAGTTAACACTGAAATTGTTATTGTTAAAAATGGAGAAGAGCTGGCAAAATAATAAGAATATTTATTATCAGCAATAGATTCATTTTTATCAAAAAAAACTAATTTTATTATTCTTAAATAATAAACAGCACTAACTACACTCGTTAAAATACCTACTAATACAAGGAAATAGAAACCTTGATTTAAAGCCGCGGAAAGCACTTGCTGTTTAGCAAAAAAACCAATTAACGGCGGAAGACCCGCAAAAGAAAAGAGAGTTATAGCTAAACTTATGGCCAAAAATGGGTTAATGAAAAAAAAGCCTTGAAATTGAGAAATTAATTGAACAGGTGAATTATTTATTTCTAATAATCTTCTATCAGCATTTCTACTAATTTCCAATAGATAATAACCGATTATTATTAAAATAAAGAAAACATTGATATTACTTAGGCTATACTGCATAAGATAAAATAAGAAAGCCTGAACAGACTCTGTGCTATTAATAACTAAAGCTAATAATAAAAACCCAACATGCGAAATTGTACTGTAGGCCAATAATCTTTTAATTCTATGTTGAACCAATCCAACTACACTTCCTATAATTAAAGATAAAAATGAACTTAATAATAATAATGATGTTCAATTAAACTCAAACATAGATTGGCTAGTATAGTGAACTAACTCTAACAAGAATATAAATATAGATATTTTAGGTATTATAGCTACGAAAGTTGTAACTACCGTAGGAATTCCATCTAGGACATCAGGAGATCAAAAATGAAACACGGCCATCAAATTTATCATACAAATAAATAAAAAGTAAATACACTTTTCCATTACGTTTGCGAAGCCATCCTTCGGTGTAGCGATGCCCGCAGGCAATTTAGATTATTTTCTTCCTTTGTTCATTCCAGCTTTAATTTTACGAATTTGGTCTAGCCCTTCAGCAGTTAGATGAGCTTTATTTTTTATTAAGTCAGCTGCTTGACATCAGTCAGCAAAATCCTTAGATTTGACCCCAAAAACTGGATATTTATTAAAGAACGGAATTATTTTCTTGGTTAGATCGGTAAATTTTGTAACTGAAAAATGAACTGTCTCTCTTTTTTAAGTAAATTTCCGCATTCAAAATACTCAATTAAACTTCTCATTAATTGCTCATCACGAGAATGTTGAACAAGTATAAATTTTAATTGAACAGCTTCTCCAAGTTTAGTATCTTTTGATTTTTGAATAACAATGAAAAAACATCCTTCTCCGCTAGTGAATCCTGCTAATCATTGTGGATCTGGAATTGGGACTCCCGGAACGCTCATATACGTGATTAGTGTTAAGATACCGCTAACAGGATTAGAAAAGCAAAATCAAAAACACAGAGAGACAAATAAAGGGAAGCAGGTAAAATTTATATCTTCGTAAAAATATATCTTCCTTTATATGGTTTTTGTTGATTTTTATAAAAATAATTTTTAATAGCCCCATATCGGATATCTAGGGCTATCGCAGCTGCACTGAAAGAATCAAAAGTAGCGGTAAGATTAGTTTCTTTATCAAAAACTTCTATCTTTTGCCCAGGTCTTCCTGCTCCTTCTGGCCTATTCTCACTTGACATAAATACACTAATTCTTTTTTTAGCTTCCTCAGAATGCTTATACCCTAAAGAAGAACCAGCTTTTTGTAGTATATTATATTTTGGCTGTAAAGTTTTTATATAGTAATCTTCTCTTTCAAACTGCTCATCAGGCAAACAATATTCCAATATTGTAAGAGAAAAGTTTTCAATCCCATAATTTAAAACAGCAGAAAATATAATACTATTAGATCTTTTTAAAACACCCTGCATGTATACTTGAGAATAATAATGTCTTAGTCTACTTGAGAGATTCAATCCACTGCCTACGTAAATTTTATTATTTATTTTGTTTTTTCATTGGTATATCCCTGTCAACCCTTCATTATCAGAAAATATTTCCAGTCTTTCTTTGTCCGGGTTTTCATAATATTTCTCTGGAGACACAGTAGAGGGAGCAGTATTAACCACAACGGGTGCAATTGATAATAAAGACAAGCTATTTAGCTGAAAATCCCCCATAGTATACAAGAAAAATAATAACGTCGCCCATGAGAGCACGCATCCTAACACGGCCATCAAATTTACCATGCAAATAATTAAAAGTATAAAAGGATATTCCCACAAAGGTCTCTCAACGGGAAGAATATTGGGAAAAGCAGCTTCTATACCTGAAGAAAGACTTCTATTCATTGATGCTTTAATTGCGACAATTTTATTTAATCCTTCCACAGTTATATGTTCTTTGTTTAAAACTAAGTTTATAGCTAGCTTTAATAAAAGATAATCTGCATGTTTTTTTGTAATTAGCGGGTGTTTATCTAAAAACTTTATTACTATTGGCAAATCTTTTATTGATTCTACTAATTCAAGCCCCATAATTAAAGAGCTAATAATTAACTAATTTACTTTTTTAAAAATATATACTCCTTTATAAGGTTTCACTTGATTATTTTTAATATAATTTCTAATTATATTAAAATTAGGAAGATTTAAGGCTCTTCCAGCTTCACGCATTGAATTATAAGTAATAGTAGTATTATTTTTAATATCAGTAACTTCTATTGCTTGAGAGGGCCTTGCTGATCCTGAGGGTCTTGGCTTACCATGCATAGGATTCTTCTCTCCTTTATTAATCTCAGATAGTATTTTTTTAGTTTTCTCAGAATGTTTTCTACCTAATGAAGACCCAGCTTTTGGTAAGATATTATACTTAGGCTGAAAAGAGGATATATAAAAATCTTCTCTTTCTAGACATTTTTCAGGCTCACAGTACTCAAGAATTATAAGAGAAAAATTAGAATGACCATTCTTTAATATATAACTTTGACTATTTTTTAATTTTTTTCCCATAGCTAAGTTAGAATAATCGAATTTTATCCTATATGACAAATTCACTGCACTCCCTATATAGCATTTACCATTAATTAAATTTGTTCACTTATAAATTCCTGATTTATTTTTATTTTCTTTTAGAATTTTATCTTTCTCAGCCCCAGCGTTAGAATAACTTTTGATGGGAATAAGAGCAGCAAGTAAACAAGGATCAATGCAAAAAGAAAAAAGCCAAGACATTAAAAATATTCCACCTATTAGTATAAAGGGGAAACAATTTCCGTCTCGATAGATACCCCCTACACCCAAGTAACTTTGAATCTGTTCTAGTAAAGCTTTGTCTTTTTGATGTAAAACAATTTTAAAAATTAATTTAACTCCTCAACCAACTTTATTTTTCTTGTCTCTAGAAATACCAATAGTGAAACATCCTTCCGCATCTATAAGTCCAGTGAATAACCAAGACATATTTTCTTTATTATCTAGATCAGAATTAGTATAAGTTAAACCTGGTGTAGCAGCTAATGCTAAAAATGAGCCCGTTGTATTTACTTCCGGGGAAAATAATAATAATAATATTATAACCCCTATTATTTGTTTAGAAAGGATTTTGACTTGATAGTTCCTTTCGAAACCCGTTAGAGTACATCTTAAACACGGTGCAATAGAGCAGATAAATCCCTTTTATTTTCTTCCAGTGTTCATTCCCGCTTTAATTTTACGAATTTGGTCTAGCCCTTCTTTGGTTAGATGAGCTTTATCCATTAATTTCGCGACTTTGCAAAAATCTAAGAAATCCTTAGATTTGATTCCTATTGGTCAAAGAACGGTACAATTTTAAGTTGAACGTCTGAAAACTTATCGACTACGAAATCTCCTGCTAGTTTATTTTTACGTAAAGCATATCTTCCACAATTAAATATCATAATTAATGCTTTTAATAATTCTTCATCGCGTGAATGCTGAACTACTGTAAAAACTAATTCAACTCGAGTTCCCAATTTATGTGTTTCGGATTTTCTAATTCTAATAAAAAAACAACCCTCACCGCTCACAAACCCAGCTACTCAATAGGGATCAATCTTTTCTGGTAATTGAACTAAGGGTCTAGGTATAGGGGTAATGTTGGGAAAGCTGTGTTTAACACCCCCTCGGACTGATAAACCTCTATTTAGTGATGCTTTTATCGCTAAAATTATTTGGAAACCAGCCGGAGTTAAATGTTCTTTGCTACCCATTAATTCTACAGCTTGTTTAAACAATTCGAAATCGGCACGTTTATTACTAATTAAGGGATACTTATCAAAATGCGGTATTATTACATTAATTAAATCCTTAAGAGATGTAACACGATATTGAATTGAATCCTTACTTCCTTTTGTAATATTTCCAACACCATAAAAAGATGCTATATTTTCCAATAAAGCGCAATCCTTTTTATGTAAATTAATTGAAAAACTAGCTTGTAAACTATAACCCGTTTTATACTGGCTATTTTTATTAATTAATAAGATAAAGCTTGATTCTGCATCAGCGAACCCAGAAATAAATCAAGGATGAATCCTAGGAGTGGTTGAAGTATGATAATGTTTTCGACCAAAATATACATACAAATTCTTTGTAAGTAAATGATTAGTATTAAAATAGTTATTCAATCTTCTTCATCTGAAGAACCTATATATTGCTTTTTGTTAACCAAGTTTTTCCAAATATAAATACCTGATTTATTTTGATTTTCTTTTAGAATTTTACCTTTATCAGCCTCAGCATTAGAATAACTTTTGATTGGAATAATAGCACACAGTAAAAAAGGATCAATATCAAATAATGTAATAATACTCCCCACTAAAAAAATCAAAAATAAAAAATAACTTTGAATCTGTTCTAATAGCACTAGATCTTTTTTATGTATAGTTATTTGAAAACAATGACTAACACGTCAACCAACTTTTCTTTCCTTATTTCTAAAAACACTAAGAGTAAAGCAAGATTCACCATCCGAGAAACCTGTAGCGAATCAAGGGTTCATTATTAAATTCGGAATTAAATCCTGCCTTACTATGGAAGTATATGATCTGCCGTAATGGGATTTATATGTTATTTGGCTACCCTTCGTAAGGATTTTTACTCGATAGTTTAGAGAGAAACCTATTAGAGTACACCTTACTTTAGAGGGCACCACACCGTGTCAACTACCGTTTACTCTTTTCTCTTTTACAATAGCATTATCAAGTGTAGAAACAACTACTGATTTAGATCCGCGATTGTCCATTTCGTTTTCACTCATCTTATAACTTTTTACCTTACCTGAATAATTACTTCAGCCACTTATATTTTTTCAAATATAGCTTGATATTATAAGCTTTAGGAGGTTCCCGGAATTTGATAGTTTTACCCACAATAGTGATTTCCTACATCACACAGCAGGTGCAGCAGAAACTTTAAATAAGTATCCTACTGACATAATTAGTAAAGCTAAATTAAAATATTGATTTGTTTCTACTAGAACTTCTAGCCCATTAACTTCAGATAAACTAGATAAAACATATAGACCATCTAAATTAGTAATCCCAAAATTTAAATACAATAAACAAGAACCTAGTAATATAAAACAAGAAGATAAGCCTCCTAATAAAAAATATGTAAGTCCTGCTGATGTTGCAAGTTCAGAATTTCTATACAATGTTGCAAAAATATATAAACCGTAACTTTGTAATTCTATTGCTAAAAACATAGAAACTAAATCACTACTAGACATTAAAAATATTGCCCCTATTAATATAAATAAAATAACTAAAGGATATTCAGGAATTAATGCCCAACCTAAAGTTTCTCTCTCTTTTTTTAGAGTATTTAGCTCAGGTTGTACAGCCGCAGTTGCCATACTTGACATCTGTCTTAACTGATTCATTCCTTTTTTAATATTAACAATTTTATCTAATCCTGCAATAGTAAGATGATCTTTGGAGTACATTAAGGCTGCTGCTTTTACAAAATCTGCAAAATCTCTTAATTTAGAACCCTGTAAAGGGTATTTTTTTAAGAATGGAATAAGGGTTGAAAATTTTCTCACCCCCGATTGTTCTCCCATATTATTTTTAGATTTTTCTAAAGAACTACTTGCATAATTTGTTAAAAAGAAAGACTTTTTCTTTCCTGTAGCTCCCATTGGTTCTTGTAAACGTCTGGGGTAATATGCAGTTAATTGTAACACTATAGCTCCTATAATACATACAAACAGGTCAAAACTATGTGTTATGGATGTTGAATGGAATAAACCACCATATATACCTATTCCTGTATCTAATGATGTAATATTTAAACTATCATAACATATGATTCCAGAATATAGCAGTATAAGGACAGCTACCCTATTAAATAAAATTGATCTTTCTCGTCTCAAAGTGACCGCATTGACTAACAATAAAAGAGTGCTACTAATAAAAAGCATAACCCTATCCTAGAATCGAACTAGGAAACCTTACCAAAAGGTTACTAACCGAATAAAGGATTTTTTATAAAAATAAAAATTAAATAAAGAATTCAGCTCTATGAAGTACTACATTTACATGCTTTATAGGGCACGAAACGAAAGTATCATAAGAATAGGGCAACTGAATATCCTGTAATTAAAAACACAAAGTAGCATTAAGCTTCGCTGAATTCATAAATAAAAGAAGAAGAATTAAAGTTTTAGGTGGGAACGAAGCAATGCTTGCATTTAAATAAATCACTAACAATTTCAAATAAAATAGAAGACACAGCTTAAAATATCGAAAACAATACATAAAGGTCTTGTCTCAAAAAAGATATTGGGCAATATGACAAAAAACATATAGCTATATTTAATACTTTCATATTTTAAATATAATATTCTATTCTCGACTACTTATTGAAGGAAATATTATAACCTTTAGAAGAAGGACCCGCGAGGCAAAGCTCCATTTAGAGGAGCTTGGTAAAATATATATTCCTTTGTTTATAATTTTTAAGGCTATAGCTGTTTGACGAATTGATTTATAAGAATATTTAAAATCGAACCTTGCTCTACTAATATTAGATTTGAATTCTTCCATTGCAATACCGACCTAAAGAAGAATTTGCTTTTGTACATATCTTGTATTCAAACAATAATAATATTCCCTTTCAAGAAATTTCTCTGATTCACAATATTCTAATTTTTACAATTTAAATTTTGCATAGCCATTTTTAAGTAATACCTATGTATTTTAATTTCTATTTCTAAATAAGAAACTGATAGATAATTTTTAAATGTACAGTCTAATTCAGCCTAAGACTCGAAATAGCTATTTTGATTGATTGAGTAAGTAGCCACAAGTAAGTTTTTAACTAAATTGTTTTTCATTTCGTTTAATTAATGTTATTATCACCTTCCATATCTGGCGCTTTAAACTATGTCGAGGAGACTTCATAACCTTGTGATTACTAGTTTTACTAGCTAATTAACAGTGTTAAGACAATGAATTAAAATGCTTTTATATCTTAAAGTTAATTGTCGATATAATCATAGAAACGCTATTTTACATAGTGCCTTCTCACTCTGATACTACTAAGACCACCAGCTGGTTTGGCCTCTATTAATATCTTGCCTATCATTTTCTCACAGACGGGCTGGTAAAGCCGCCAATCAGATGAGAGTTTACAACCCTATGTCTCTCTTCTAGCCTCGATAGAGGGAGAAAAGACAGAAAGGAAATGATTACTTATTACCTGTTGAGCTATCACCTAATATTATAGACTCAGAGCCAACTCATTTAATTGTACCTTTTTCATACGTTAAGGTTTTTCCTTTCTATTTTAACTCTATTTACTTTTAGTATAAAAAAATATGTTATTTATTACTTTTAAATTTTGACATTACTATTCATTCTTTTATTTAATTTAATATAAATAAAAAAAAACTCCTGTAAGAGAAACCAACGGAGCAATACTTCTGTTTTAAAGCAGAACAACCATATTCTTCTATCTTTTTATTAACTCTAACCGTAGGTAAGCTAATTTTATTTAGCCCTTTAATTATTTCGTGGATATTATAGTATGTTATCACACGCACCCTTTTTATGGTAATTATTTTCATCAAGGATTAGACTATGTCTTAAACATCGATATATTGACGACTACTACCATATAGTTGTTAAACTGCATTAAAACTTATTTTAAACTTGGCTGCAGATTACCCATTTACTATAGTGCATCAATTTCAATTAATAATTATATGGGCTGCGCAGCCCCAAATTACATTTTTACCTTGCTTAAATTTGAAAAATTGCTTTAGGGTATTCACGAAATTAATGAATTTTGCCACACCACACCTATTACGCTATCACATTAAACTAGCTTAAAATTCATATATACTTTTTATGACCTTAAGGAACCTAACTCCTAATTAATCATAAGCACGAAAAACGTGTAGCCTCATAAAAACTAACACTAAAATAATAGAATTAAGATTTAGGTTTAATTTGATTAAACCCTATGCATAGGATAGCCTCCAATTCTGTTAGTTTTTATTGTGCAAAGCACAAAACAAAAAAGAGAATACAAATCCTAGATAGCATAAAAAATATTACAATTTTTAAAAATCTAAAAATTCAAACTTATTACTTTTTAAGCCCATTAAATACCATTACCCCCCCCTCGCGTTAAAAGAAATAATAAATATTTTTGCAAAATATAAAATAAAACTTTTACATTATTGGATTCCTTAGTTCCAATAGGGTTTGAATAGCTTACCGGTTATCCCTCTAGCCCCCTTTATTTTATTTAAAATACCTTTGATTTAGTACGGCCCGATTCTACTCCGGAACTTCTCGCATACACTGTCCCAATGCTAAGTCATAAAAAACTTAAGAAGACAAGCTTCTCTTATGGGGATCTATACCCGCCTCGGCACCTAGGAACCTAGAAACAAGTGCTCTCTAAATCTGTATTTTTGTATTTATTATTTCAGTTGTTTAAAGAATTAATTACAATTCTTTGGCAATCCTCTCTCTGAATACTGAAAGTTCTTTACTTTTATATAAATATAAAAGCAGATTTTTTCTTAGTTCTTCAGATTTAATTGTATGGGATAAAGCTTTTCCTAGCGAAGGAGTTTGTACTTTACCCGGATTCATTAGCGTCAAATTAATGAAGTCCCTTACGTATATTCTACGAATGAACTTTGTAGCAGTACCAAACCTAATCACATATCTAGCAAGGATTGCTTTTTGCTCGACAGTGGGATTAAAATCTCAATATCCTAAAACCAAGCGTATAAAGAATTTTAATGTTTCTTCTCGAGAGCTATAAGAAGTAGCTAGAATATCTCGTCTAGTAAATTTCGAAGAATAAATAGTGTTACTAAATTTTCTCATAACTTTTCTTGTCATAAAAGCTTCTTCGATATTAAACCAGGGTTTTGTATCTAACATAAGTCCGCTGTTATTATCTAAGATAATAGCTCTCTTTGAGTCGAACACAGTTCTAAATAGACGCAATGAGGAAATATAAGAAACTTGTTTAAAATCCCTAGCTCCAGTTAACCTTTTTTGCAGATAAAATATTTTGTTATTTGTGGTCATTGCTTTAATAACCTCATCTTTTATTGTATCATGAGCAAATTGAAACTTTTGGAACCCTGTCATTGCACAAATAGGTACATTGTAATTATCTAGAGAAGGATCTGTATGATTATAGGAAACTTGACCTCTAGTTGACCATTGGAGAAGTCCAATTGTAGAAGTTTTAACTTCTAATCCAGAAGGGTCAGTTCCTCTTGACAGAACATCTCTAGAATTCCTGTAATCTTGAAGTAAGGAATCATCAAAGCCATCTTTTTCATAAAGAGCTAATATTTTAGTTTCAAGATCAGGAATATTACATGTAAACCCATCAGTTGTACAAGCAGAAACTTCACCTCCTAGATCATGAACAGCATTCAGTAGCTCTGCAATTAGAGCACGCACAAAACCTGTTATCCAAGAACCTAAAATAGGATTGGATAAAGGCCCGCCAATCATGGATTTCATAGCTTTTGTCCTTGGATCGTAATTAAGTTTGTTAGAAATACCACAAACGGTTTTACCGTAAATCATATTACCTAAATCTTTGTAAGTACGTTCCAAAGCTGAACCTTTACCATGTAATTTCTTGAATTTTGCTCTATTGGCTTGTAATTCAAGAATTGCTGAAAAGAACGGCCTGTAAGCCAAAGTACCATCATCATTATGTCTGAAAGGAATATAAGAACCAGTCACTATTTTTATGTAATATTTTTTATATAATTCAGAAAGTGTAATTTTGGACTCTTCTGAAATTCTTAAAAGCGCTTTATGTAAAATACGTTGAGCAGATAAGAATTCAGTTCCAGTTACAATACTTTCTCCATTTAAAGGATATATAGTTATAGTTTTATCCATAAAAACAGGCAATGGAGGATATTTAATAGTTTCAGGCAGATTAAATCTAATTTTAATTGCAGTATATGACCTTTTAAAGTCAAATCTAGTTAAATTAGAGTTTGGGTATATGATAGTAGCTTTACTATAGTCAGGATCTCCTAACAAAGAAGTAACTGAATCATCAATAATTTCTGATTCTTCATATTCTTGATAAACAGGATCCCCATTTTGGGACATAACTGTGGCATAGCACGAAGTTAAGTCATAATCACACCAAATTGTATCTGTGTCTATACCATATTTAAAACATTCATTACGCCCTCCTCTAAAACTGGCAATATGTAAATTTTCATTTTCTGCGGAAAAACCTATTGAATTTATTCCTTTCGGAGTATGACTAACTTGAGCATTACCAAGCAGGTATTCAGAATTAGGTTGATGCCCTTTATATCCATCTTGTTTTCACTTATTTTTTAGATATTTGGCACTAATTGCACCTAAAGTCAAAGGAACTCGCACATCTCCCAATCTAAACATAAAGTCACTCATAAACAACATATGAATTAAAGTAATTAAAGAATCATACATACCATATTCTTTAAACTTTTCTGGATTTTCATTTAATAAGAGTTTCATATTAGATAAGTAACTTTTGTCTAAAGGGATTTTTTGCATTTTATGTCCTAAACCAACTTTTTCTAAAGAAGAAGCAGCCGCTGAGGATAATAATAGAGAATCCCTAATATAAACAGGTATGTCAGCAAAAGTCATTAAAGGAGAGGTTATAGAAACATACGATTTTTTAAGAAGGTCAATATTTCTTTCAGAAATAGAGTTTCAATCTTTTAGAAGGGTTAAATCAGCCGCATTGAAATGTGCAGTTAGATAAATACGCCTTGAAAAAGTAAAAATCTTTCGGTCAAAGGGAGGTGCCTCCTTAAAATTATCCAAGGGGAACCCTTGGGCCTTTAAACAGCAAACTTCTTTTTTTCCTAACGAGGTACATTGGAATATATTAAATAAGAAATTTATAATAAAGGAGGAATTTTCACCCTCTTTAAAGTCGAGAGACTTCTTGAAAATTTCTACTAATTTCTGTTTTAAAGAGATTTTCTCCCCATTAAGGGCTTCATTTAATTCGTTACTTAAAATAACTTCCTTTATGGGTCTTTGGACTAAAGTTTCCCCATTTCAACTATCGTTCCTTTTTTCAATGAACTTCTGTTCTTTACAAACCTTGTTTTCAGAAAGTCACGCAAAATCCTTCATAAACAGAGATCCCTCATTATTACCAAGAATTAAATTTAATAAAGTTTTAGTAGATAATTCTAATTTTTCCCCAACTATCCCTTTTATAAATAAACTATTGATAGGTTGCTTTTTAAGTTGAAAGAAGATATGTTCATCAGTCTTATGAATTATGTCAAATGATTCTGACATAGACAACAAGTTATTAGAGACATTTCTTATTCTTTCATCAAAAGTTCCATATGTAAATAATCTAATAAGTTCTACACTATTTGTAATAAAAAATTTAACTGCTCCCACTTCTGAAAAAAGAGGCTCACTACGAACAAATCGCTCACTAGTTAATGTATTCAGACTCTCAAAATTATAGTCCCTACTAATAGGAACTTTTATTTTTGTTACTAAAGCACTACTTATCTGAGCTGATAAAAGTTCATTGTGTTTCCATTCAATTGGCACGTATTCAGTATCAAACCCAGCAATTACATCTTCATAGACTTTTATAGGTCTTCTAACAAGATGCTGTTTTATTGAGTTGTCTAAAGAATTATGTGATCAATCCATATACATTTTCAACCGGGATTGTAAATCTATCAGTTCCAATGAAGAACCCCTTAATAATTTCTTGTGCAATTTTATGTGAACTCTGCTAGCTATTAAATGTAAATTTAATATTAAAAGATTCCCTATTGATTCATAAATTTTTTCAATATTACGGGGTTTCATTTTCTTAAAGTCAGATTCTTTTAATAGTTTTCTTGCCAAGCTACTTACTAAAGGATATACATCTTCATCAAAAAAGTTAGAATTTACTACAAATCCCTTTTTCACATGTATAGACTGCAATGTTTCTTTCCAAAGGTACAATTTATCAACTATAGACAAAAGAGTTTCTTCTGGCCATTTAATGACAAACTCTTCTATAACAGCGTTATTTAAAGTACCTTGTAAAAAAGCAGCGAATGAACTATCCCCTTCCTTTGCACCTAAAGATAATGAGACCTCTTTATCTCTATTATCTCTGGCTCTTGTGTCAAAACTTCCAAACCCTGATTTTCATTTATACGGTCAATATTTTCTATAACTGGTGCTTCAATTTCGTATTCATCACAGCAATGTCTATCCAGGCGTCTAGATTTAACAGTAAGATCTGTACATGTTAAAGTAGGATCTGATAGCTCAATAGCTTCGATGTTAGCAACGCAGAACAGGTATTTATTGTTGACCAATCTTATTGAAATCTCTATAACCTTTTTAAGTTCATTTGCTCACTCCTTTATTAGCGCTTGATTATTTTTAATTGCATCAGCTAATTCTAAAATGAATTGATGATTGCTTAAAAAACTTTTTGCATCTGAGCAGATTTCATGGTTTTTAACCACAAATTCATTAACTTCAGAAGTGACAGAAGCGATTTCACTTAAAAGATTTGCATCATAGACTTTTCTTTGTCTAATTTGTTCTTTTATTGCTTCAACTTCCATATTAAAGCTACTACTTACGGTTACGGGCACAAAAGGAACAGGGCTTTGAACAGGAGCTGGTGGTACATCAGGGCTTTGAGCAACTATTTTTACCTGTGCTTCCAACTTATTTTTCAATAATTGGATTTCCAATGAAGCAATTTTATCTTTCAATATCATAACTTCTTTTAAATGGGCAATTTCCTGTTTTAAAAGTTGTTCTGAAAGACTAGGAGCTAATGGTACAGGAGCAATAGTTGGTTTTACAAAAGAAGGTTTTTCCTTTATAAATGGTTTGCTTCCCATTAAAGGTTCCGTCTTTGTAATAGCTTTTGGAGGTACAGCTTTAACCTGTGATGATACAATAGCTTTTGGAGGTAAAGCTTTAACCTGAGCTTTTGGAGGTACAGCCTTAACCTGTGAGAACACTGAAGACTTTTTAGCCTCCTCCATTATAGGCACTGCCTTCTCTATTATAGGCACAGCTTTTCGCTTTTTGACACTATTTAGAATGTCAAATTTGCTCATTACCATGTCCTTTGGTGGTAAGGCAGTATAATCTTTTCAATAGAAAACAAACTTGATTTTACTCAAGTTTCCCGTTTTCCATAATTTTTTATCAGGCCTTCTAGTCATTCAGTATTCTATATACTTCTGGGGATCCCAACGTGGACTAGTACCGAATTTCCAACTATCCCTTTCAAAAACCTTTTTAGTGGCTTTAACGTTGATAGTTTTTCCCTGAACAGCCGAAGAAGCAAAACGTATACCAAGTAGCCCTGATAGCCCTGAACCGCCTAATAGACCAACACTACCATTTTTACATGATGTTTTCATGCTGCTTTGAACACTCCCTGTGATCATTGCGAGATTATTTTTAAAGAATAGACTTGTCATTTTAAAATTTGTTTAAAAATTGCAAATAGTAAAAAGGCTTGCGGTTGACTTCTACACTTTAAATCCTACACCAATAAAACTCCTTTTAAACCCTCTGACTCAGATGCATACCGGTTTCTTCCCCAGACCTTTAAAATCCTTCTTTTGATTCGTCAGAACCTTAAAACCATTCATTCGACCTTTTATCTAAGAACCCTTAAAACCATTCATTATTAGTATCTCACGCTAACTTAAATCCTCTGACTTAATATTTTAAAGATTCCCTCTAATCGTTAAATCCTCTGATTTAATATTTTAAACTCTGACATTTAAAGTTCCTTCGCAAGCACAAAATATTGCCAATCACTTCAATACTTTTTAAGTTTTATTAATCTACTAATTAATTTATTATATCAACAAAGCCGCCGGGATTTTTTCCCCCCGAGCCCGAGCCACCCAGCGGAAAGGAAGATTCGAACTCCCTGAAACAGTGCCTTTTTGAGCGCAGCTTCCACCAATTTTTCCGCAATACTCCACATTTCAAAATGAAAATTGCCAAATAATCTAATACTAAATTTCTTTAGTATTTCCAGGTGACCATACGACCTAATATTTATCCCTAAAGATTAGCTCACCAGTGTTGGGGGGATGAAAGTTTTACATTCTACCTCACGATAGACAGCTTTGAGCTTACAACCTTGCATCTTATTTTCTGCTAAATTAATCGGGCAACATTGTGATTCTGGTTTTCTACAACAGCTTACTTACCTTTTGGACACGGTTAGTGGGAGGGGGTCTCACCCTCCACCACTTATATTTTACAATACAAGAAGAATAATATATACATCCTGTGGGACTAGTTAAACCATTACTGGTATAGACATAGAGTTATTTATCCTTAATGCGTCTTTGAAACGCTACAATGGGTCGTAACATACTTTTTTTGTAGTTCGTACACCGAAGGAAGAAATAAACAAGACTGCTCTAGTTAATCTACCACTGAACTTAAATTTCTTCTTCTCTTTTATTAATCTATGATGAATTAAACACTGTTGCATTTGTTATCAGCATTAAAAACACATCTTAAACTAAACTTTATACCTTTTTCTCAAGTTAAGGTCATTCCTTTCTAATTTCACTTTATTTATCTTATAGAAGATATCAAGTTTGAAGAAGGAGCCCATCACACTCAAAGAAGAAGATACAGGGAATTTAAATCATAGCAATGTTACTTACTATAACAATGTATTCAATCTTATATTATTTTAAACCAGACTGGACCCAACATTTCTCATACAAAGATCCTACCAGCGAGATAGGGATTAAATGGAATGACAAACCATTCTTTATTACAGACTATGTGTTCCGCATGAAGCTGTCTTTCCGCGGCTCCGTATCGTACCAGACGTTTGTCCAGCCTAATTATTTTCAACGAGTAACCATTCAGAGCTAGTCTTGTTAAACTAACTCCTCTGCGCGCTAGCGCTCCGCTGTCCCAAAGCATAACTAACAAATTGACTCTCAATTTTCCTCGGCGACAAAGTCCCACCACGAGTATGCCTAGCATAACGCATCAATTCTTTTACGATAGATTGGTATTCTCTATTAATGACTCCTTTGTCCTGTTTCACACAGTCTAAGAGCTGAGATCGTAAATCTTCACAGATTCCGTTCTACTGCAATACTGGTGTCTCAACCAATATATACAGATGTTCAAAAGTAGTTAAGGGGGGTGCAGTCATTCATAACTGACGTCATAGTATTTCAACTATGCATGGTACTACCACCGGCGCTAGGAAACGACGAATAATAATAACACAATATAAAATCAATTAAGTAACTAGATATTGTTTGAATAACTTTGTTCTGCTTATTCTTATTTTTATTTTATTACAAGTTACGAAGCTGGATTACAATAAATTAAGTAAAAAATGGAGGGATTTCTTTCATCTTATATCTTATCCCACAAGAAATTACTCTCTTGAGGAACACTGACAGACCCAATAAAAGAACCACACTTTAAATCAAAAATTCATCACGGTTTGCCCGTACAACTTCATCTCCTTGAACTTAAAACAAACAATACCAATTCAGATACTCTTTCAGAGTTGTGAGTTCTGAAAGTTACCCTTCAACCTTTTCAGGTTAAGCTGGGCTTGGATACCTTATCGCTAAGGCCGTTAGAGTACACCTTACTACAACCAATTCTTGAAAGCCTAAGACAAGTTAGGAGTTACGACATAAATCAATTAGCTGCATGAGAATCATCTACTCGTTGCGCTTTTACACACCAAGTAGACAACCTACAAGGTGTGATTTAGTTCCGCGATTTTCTCTATCATCTCTGAAGAACAAGCTTCTTACTTTACCTGAAGGATTAGTTCAGCCATTGAAGTGTAACCTTTGGGGTTATTCAACTTAGTACTTGTTTGTTCGAGAGGTCCCCGGAGTTTGACTCTTTCACAGTGATATAATGGTGCTGCGCTTAACAGACACCTACCTTTTTTTTGTTTTTTTTGGGAATTTTTCTGAAATATGAAAAATGAAAACTGGCTCTGGCTCATAATTTTTTGTTACTTCTATAATTAACTGATCTTGAGGATAAAACATAAAAATTAACTTAA
>Ga0209577_10000278_pt1 | contig 52127 bp, 38 predicted proteins | sample GraSoiAngelo_109_FD_185874 | JGI IMG/M metagenome (GOLD analysis project Ga0209577, IMG submission 185874) | Grasslands soil microbial communities from the Angelo Coastal Reserve, California, USA - 14_0903_12_20cm (SPAdes) (version 2) | ecosystem: Environmental > Terrestrial > Soil > Grasslands... | reverse complement strand
GCCGAGCGCCTCGCCGAAGCGCTCACGGCCGGTCCGCCGGGCCAGGCGCACCGTGCCCTCTCCCCCCGAGAGTACCAGGTGTTGTGTCTGCTCGGTGGGGGCAAGACCAACAAGCAGATTGCGGCCGGCTTCAGGGTCGGCCCCAAGACCATCTCCACATACCGCAGCCGCGTCCTGCGCAAACTGGACCTCAAGACCAACGCCGATCTCGTCCGCTACGTCATCGAGCACGACCTCACGACCTGAAGCGCGGTGCCACTGTCGGACGCGACGGACACGCCGCCTCCCACGCCGTACAGGCCGTGCCAGCCTGCCCCGATACCGTGTTGCGCCGGCGCTGTGCAGTTTGTGCAGCTCACAGCTATGCACTCCTCGCCGATTCGGGTCTGCCTGGTGGAGGACTCCAGCCTGGTCCGGCTGCGCTTAGCGGGCATGCTGCGTGACCTGTGGGACGTGGAACAGGTGTTCGAAGCCGCGACGGTGGCCGAGGCGCAGCGGCTGCTCCCCAACGCCAAGCCTCACCTGGTCGTAGTGGACATGCGGCTCCCCGACGGCGACGGTCTGGAGGTGGTCGCGGCGGCGAAGCTGCTCAGGCCGCGACCGGCGGTGGTCGTTCTCACCAACTACGGGTACGACCAACTGCGGGCGTCCTGCCTGGAAGCGGGGGCGGATCAGTTCCTCGACAAGCGGACGGAGTTCGACCGGTTGCCCGCGATCGTGGCGGACGTGCGCGAGCGCCGTGACCCGGGCGCCACCGCGGCGCCGTGAGGTACGGCATGACGCGACGCTCGGATCAGGAAAAGTTCGACCGCTTCACCGAGCTCGTCGCCCGCGTGCTCGGCGTGCCGATCGTGTCGCTCTCGCTGGTGGGGCCGCGTCACGGCGTGGTCACCAGCAGCTCCGGTCTGCCCGCTCCTCTGGTCCTGCTCCTGGCCCACCGGTTCAGCCGTCACGTCGCCGCGTCGCGCCGCCCGCTCGTGATCGACGACGCCCGCGGGCATCCGCTCGGCGCGAACACCCCGGCCGTGCGGGACGGTCTCGTGATCGCCTACGCCGGCGTGCCGCTGTTCGACAGCGGCGGCCGCACGCTGGGGACGCTGTGCGTCATGGACACGCGACCGCGCGCTTGGACGCGGGACCAGGTCGAGCGGTTGTACGACGTCGCCTGGGTGCTGAGACATGCGGTGGACTGGCGGGCGCCGCAGCGGCCCGGAGAGCCCCGCAAATGGCGGCGTGCCGCCGCAGGCCGGAGCACGCCGCGCCCCAGCCACGGTTGAAGTACCTCCCCCCGCTGACGATATTTCGTCCGCCGCACATTCCCGAGTAGCTCAGCTGGTAGAGCAGCCGGCTGTTAACCGGCGGGTCGCAGGTTCGAGTCCTGCCTCGGGAGCTCCACAGATCCACCTGTCGCAACGAGTTCTGGCCCAGCCTCGGAACCCACCTTGGGCTCCGGGACGCTTGGAACGGTCCCGATCCATGGACAGAGGCGGCTTCCCGGAGGTGGTCGGCCTGCACCTGGATGGTACTCGCGCGCCCGCCAGATGTCGGTATCCCCGATATCTCCATAGGTGGGCGGCAGATCATTCGAGTGGCGTGGCCGTCGGGTGGGGGCTTGGGCGCCGGAGCTTGGTGGTACCACGGGCGATCAACACCATAAGAGACGAGCCTCGCGGAGCCTGTTGCTCCCGTCTAACAACACTGACTCAACAACGTTGTTTGCGAATAGTACTTATATGTCCTGCGTCGTCGCACGCGCGCGCGCGCGGTGTCGCTGGCTGCATGCGAACCTGAAGCGTGTCGAAGGTTGCAAGTCTACGGATTACCGCTCAGCACAAACTCAGTAGCCGCTCAGAGTTGGCTCAGGGTTCCTTGCTCACCTGTTGCTCCCGCCCTAGGTTCGCTTCGTGACTCGCTATCGTCTTCGGACGTTCGGGACGCTCGCACTCGCTGGCCCGGCGGACGACACCCTCCTCGGCAAGCATGGACACCAGCACCGCAGACTGGCGTTGCTCGCTGTGCTTGCCGCGGCTGGCGAGCAAGGCCGCAGCCGTGATCAGCTGCTCCTTCTCTTCTGGCCGGACGGCACGCAGTCGCGCGGGCGGCATTCGCTGGAGCAGCTGCTGTACGCCATCCGCAGCTCGATAGACGAGTCCGTGTTTGCCGGTGTGAATCCCGTGCGTCTGAATCCGGAGGTGGTCAGCAGCGACGTCGGTGGATTCCAGAGCGCTCTCGCGCGTGGCGATCTCGAAGGGGCGGTGGAGGTGTATCGAGGGCCATTCCTGGACGGTTTTTATCTCAGCGACGCGCCGGAGTTCGAGCAGTGGCTGGAGGCCAAGCGTGCGCGTCTGGAGCGCAGCTACTCCGGTGCACTGGAACGACTGGCGCAGAGCGCCGAAGCTACGCAGGACCACGCGACTGCGGTGCGCTGGTGGCGCAAGCTCGCCGAGACCGATCCCGTGAGCAGCAAGAACGCCAGCGGCCTCATACGCGCGCTGATGAACGCCGGTGATCATGCAGCGGCGCTGCAGTACGCGGAGCACTACGAAGCAGTCGTGGCGCAGGAGCTCGGCACGAGCGTGGGGCCCGCAGTCGCAAATCTCGTAGCCGAGGTTCGCGCGAAGACGAAGACCGAGCGGATAGCTGTGCTGGAATCGCTGCCACCACCACGTCGGCCCAGGCCGCACGCCGCGCCGGTGCCCGCCGACGCGATGCCGGTCGCTCAGCGGCAACCGGAGCGTTCTCCCCGACGCCGCTCGGCGCCGTACGCGATCGGAGCGGTCGCCATCGTCGTGATCATCGCAATAGCTGCCTGGCTACGTGCGACCCTGGGCCACAGCACCCCCCTCCCTGCGGCGGAACGATCAATAGCGGTGCTCCCGTTTGCGAACGTCAGCGGCGATCAGCAGGACGCGGCTTTCGTGGACGGCCTCAGCGAGGAGTTGATCGCGGTGCTGGCGAGAATCCCGAATCTTCGCGTCATGGCTCCCACCTCCGCATTCGCCTTCAAGGACAGCAGCGCGGGCGTGCGCCGGATACCTGGCAATCTGGGAGTGTCCAACATCCTCGAGGGCGGGGTACAGAAGGCCGGTTCGCGACTCCGGGTTCAGGTCCGGCTCGTGGATGCGCGGGACGGTTCCATTCGCTGGTCGGAAATCTACGATCGCGAGCTGAAAGACATCTTCTCCCTTCAGAGCGATATTGCCGGCGCGGTAGCGCGTGAGCTCGATCTGCGGTTGGGGGAGAGCGCTCTCGCTCATATCAAGCGCGGCTCGACGCGCAACGTTGCGGCGTACGAGCTTTACATTCGCGGCAATGATCCCGTGCGCTTCCGCACTGACAGTGGTGCCCGCGCAGCATTGGACTATTTTCGCCAGGCTCTTGCCCTCGATTCCAACTACGCTGCCGCTTACGCCGGTCTCGCACTCATGCATAAGAGAATCGCCTTCGGCGATGACCCTGAGCTATCACGTCCCGACCGACTGGCGCTTGCCGAGCAGGCCGCGCTCAAAGCAATTGCCCTGGACGACTCCTCTGGAGAGGCGCACGAGGCGCTGAGCTTCATCAGGAGAGACAATTACGAGCTGGCCTCAGCAGAAACGGAGTTGAAGCGCGCGGTGGCGCTGGAGCCAACCAACGCCCGATTTCATGAGGGGTTGGTGCAGCTCTATGCCATGACACAGCGACCGGCCGAAGCGCTTGTGGAAGCCCGTCGTGCTGTCGAGCTCGACCCGCTCTCTCCTACGGCCAACGCCGAGGTTGCGAATGCCCTTCTCGCGAACGACCGCTGCGACGAAGCGCTCGCTCAACTCGAAAAACTCAGATCTCTCCGCCCACCGCTGAACCGAGCGGGCCTGATTGCCGCGGAGTGTTACGAGCAGAAGCAGATGTGGCCGGAGGCGATCGCGGAAATACAGCGAATCACCGTGAACGGGGGCCCACGTGGCCAGGCGTTCCTCGGCTACGTGCTCGGTCGCGGGGGACGTACTGAGGAGGCGCGGCGGATACTCGCTGAAATGCTCGATCGGTCGCGGCGAACAAATGGGGGCGCGTTCGACGTCGCCCTCGTCTATATCGGTCTTGCCGACAACGATCAGGCGTTCGCCTGGCTGAACAAAGCGGTGGATGATCGATCTCTCGGGTTCGAATGGATGCACACAATAGTGGATGATCTGCAGCGCGACCCTCGCTTCGAGAAACTTCGTCGGCGCGTTGGGCTTCCGAAGCGATAGCGTAGCGCGAGCTGTAGCGGGATAGCCGACTCGCGTTGCGCCGCGGGTCAACGCCAGTTGAGGTAAGTCTGAGCGAAGTCTGAGGGATAGATGAGCGCTCCCCGTCATCATAGACTCGGCTAGAACAACCGGCAAAAAACCTCGCGCGCACCGCGCCGAATGGCGCGAACGGGTCTGCAAGCGGTCCGGTTCTGTTCACCAAGGGAGTACGACATGATGCTCGCAGGATGGCTTCGCCCGCATCGAGTTCTCATGGCAGTGGTGGCTGTCGCTATCGGAGCGCTCGCATGCAGAGACACGGCGACATCGAGAGAGTCTTCAAACGCGGGAATCACTGCGCCGAATTTCACGCTCGGAGTCGGATTTACCAGCACAGTGGTCGGACGCGGCAACATCGGCACGTTTAACGTGAGATGCAAAGCCGATGGTCATGACCGCCAAGTCGAATCGCACGACAACACCGACGATGAATCCAGACGCGATGGTTATTGCGCCCAGCTCAAGTCGAAGGACAACACCGACATCGTAGTCGCGAACATCGCCATAACACCCGGTGGGACTTCCGGCTGGCATTCACATCCCGGTCCCGTGCTGGTCGTTGTAAAAACCGGAGCGCTGACGATATACCGTGGGGACGATCCCACCTGCTCTCCAACGCTTCACCCCGCCGGTACCGCATTCACTGAGGAAGGCGGGGTGGTGCACATCGCGCGCAACGAAGGAGCGGTCGACGCGACCACGGTGGCGACCTTCTTCGTGCCCGCGAGTGCTCCGCAGCGGATTGATCAGGCATTACCGGGAAATTGTGCGTTCTGACTCGAGCCCGGCCTCAAGAGTGTTTTCTTTTGGTCGCCCAGCAAACCCGGCGGTAGCCTCAGCGCCGGTTGTGGTCCACATGGTGTAGCTCGGTGCGGAAACTTGCGAAAACAAACTGCGGCCAGGCATAGCGGCGCCGAGTTTGGAGACCGCTCCCCTACGCTCTGTGTCGCGGACCGATCGTCGACGCCACAGGTCACGAGCGCCGCTTGCGCGGTGACGGTTTCGGGGGCGACTGTTCGCTGGTTGGCCGCTCGATGGCGGAACCTCCGGTCCTGTTGTAGCCTCAACTGCACCGTTTGAGGTAGGCTCGCCCGGCGCGCTCAGGCTACGGGTCGCAGGTTCGAGTCCTGCCTCGGGAGCTTCCAACTAGCGTCCTCTTCGATCACATGTGTTGGTCCTTGGTCTCTCGCGAGCCACGGCTGACACCTGTCGTTTGGTGTACGTTCCGGTCCATTCGTCCTGGATCAGCATTGCCCAAGTTTTCAGCGTGAGCTGGAGTGGCGTATGCGAGACAGCATGGATCGCAGAGGCTTTCTCCGGGCCGTCCTTGCTACGTCCGCCGGACCTTTTCTGTTTCAGAATTCCTCGATGGTCGAGCGGGAAGCAAGTCGCTCGGTGGAGCACGCAGGCGGTCTCGCGACTGTTGGGCTGTACGCCTCCCTTCCGACCGATCCGCCGCCGCAGGACCCCAGAGTCTATGACTTCTTCAAAGCCTGCGGCTATAACTACCTGGAATTCTGCGAAGCCGGATTTCGCGCTCGCCCTGACCTGCTGCCAGAATACTACCAAGACATGTCAAGCGCGATCACGTTGGCGCATGACAAGGGGTTCCGCGTGGGGATCGTCCTGCTCGCCGGTATGGAGCAGTGGATGGGGCCTGACAGTACGTTGGGCGCTAACTTTCCCGGCGTTTTCAGCCCGCGCGACAAGACCAAACTGACTGAGCGTTTCGCGCATCTGCGGCACGCCGTGTCCCAACTGCGGGGCGCCGACGTATTTGTCTTCCTTCCCGGAGATCCGGGTGGAGACCCCGAAGGCAATAGCACGTTGGAAGACTGCGTGTCGTTCTGTCGCCAAGTGCAGGAAATCGTAAAGCAGGAAGCGTCTGCAGCAACGTTCATCGTGAATCTCTGGAGCATAGCCCAGTGGGAAGGCTTTCCATCGCCATCCAGCCTGCGCTTTTGGGAGCAGGAGGTCAAACTGTCGCGCGCTGCCGTGGCGGCACCCGGGCTGCTTGGGCCCAGGAGTGGCGTGTCTTTCCCTCTCCATAACTACTACCGGTCGCTTGCCCTGAGCCGTTACGCGCGAGCGGGGTTGCAGCCAGAGCTCTATCCCGCTGCACAAGATATTGAGACGCTGCGAAGGCGAGAAGTCGGCCCACTGCTTGGCTGGCCGTATTTCCTGGTGGACGAAGCCGACGACGGCTTCGTGAAGCCCAACAACCACGAATCCGGTGGGCAATCCTCCTGCGAGACGCGCTACATCCGGGCTCTCGTCGATTGCGGTCTCAGGCTCGGCCTGGACGGTCTGGTCGCCAACGCGATCTTTCGAGAGGCTGAGTCCCTCAACATCTACGCATTCGGACAGATGTGTCGCTCGGCTGAGCTGACGCCGGAGCGCTTGATCGACCAGTACGCTGGTTTCGTTGCCGACGAGGAGACGAGGGGCGTGCTGGGGCGAGTCCTCCGCTTCATTGAAAACCACAGCAATTGGCAGAACAGCCTTCCGGTTTCGTACCGCCTTAAAGACTTCGACCTGCCGCACGCCCTATCGGTGCGAGTGGCGCTGGACCTGCTCGCTCAGGTCAAGCCCCGTGTTCAGCCGGCAATTCCGCTCTTGGAGCCTCCAGCCATTTACCTAGGCCGACTGAAGAAGCGTTTGGAGGCCATCGCTGCCGGGAATGTCGGCGGCACCTCAGGCTAGGCGCTGCCGCCTCCGGAGCGGAAGCTAGACGCATACCTCACGTGTCGCGCTCTTTTTCGCCCGGTACGGTCGGTCAGGTGCGATTCGGGCCCGTTTCGGGGGTTTCGTCTGGATTTCCTCCTCGCCAACTGTTTAGTTTTCTGCTCCTGAGCACGAGGCCGTCCCCGTTTCGTTTCAACGGGTCGCAGGTTCGAGTCCTGCCTCGGGAGCTCCCCAATTCACCCCGATGGCCGGGCCCTCGCGCACGAAGCATAACATCGACTAGATCCAGGCATGCCACCGCGACTGGCGCGCGCGCTCCGGCTCGCGCCGACACTCCTGGCCGTCTGTCCGTCGGCCCCCCTCGTCGCCCAGACGATCGACACGATCATCGTGGTGCGGCACAACGTGTACGATCGCAAGCGTGACGCGCCCAAAGTCGTGGCGAGTGTCGGGAACGCGTTGCACATCACCACGCTCGCGTGGGTCGTGCGCCACGCCCTGCTGATCAAACGAGGCGACACCTACGATTCCGCCAAGGTGGCCGAGAGCGAGCGGGCGCTGCGAGCGCTCACGATCTTTCGCGCCGTGAGCATCGACACCGAGCGCGTGGACGGCGAGCGTCTCGCCCTGCGAGTGGAGACGGACGACGCCTGGAGTACCATCCCGGACTTCGACTACTCGTCCGTCGCCGGCGACGTGTTGTGGGCGGTGGCGTTCATGGAGGGGAATCTGCTCGGCAGCGGCACCGCGCTGACCGGGCGCTATGAAAAGACCCCCGACCGTCACAGCGTGAGCGTTGGGTACAGCAGCACCGGCTTGCTCGGTCGCCGCACGGTGCTCGCCGGGCAATACAAGGCCATTTCGGACGGCGACAGCGGGTCGTGGTCCCTCGGCGTGCCCTTCTACGAGACCGTCGCTTCCCGGTCCCTCGTAACGAACGGCGCCGCGGGGAAAGAGCGCGTGCTGCAGTTTCATGACGGCGCCCTGGCCGACAGCGTGCAGCACCGGCTGCTGCTGTTCGGCCTCTCCGGAGGTGTGGCGCTGCGCGCCACGCGGACGAGCTATGCCCGGCTCTGGTTCGGCGCGAGCTGGCGACGCGAGGACTTCGCGCTCGCAACGACGGTGCCCTTCCCCCGCTCGCAATTCGGGACCGTCGGCGCAGGGATGGAGTTGAAACAGGTGCGCTTTCAGGTGCTCGAGAACTTCAATGCCTTCGCCCACCAGGAAGACGTGGACCTCTCGCAGATCCTGCGGCTCGGGGTCTGGGCGGCGCCGCGCGCCTGGGGCTACAAGCCCGACAGTGCGGGCGTGGGCCCCGAGGCGAGCGGCCAGCTCTCCGCCATCTGGCACAACGGGTTCGCCGTGGTGCGCGGTCAGGCGGACGGCGTCCTCACCGGCGCGGGGGTGGACTCGGGGCGCGTCTTCGGCAGCGTGACCGTCGCGAGCCAAAACCTGGCCCGCCAGACGCTCGTCTTTCATCTGGAGGGCGGCGCGCTGCGCGGGCCTAAACCGGGGGACGAATTCGATCTCTGGCGCGACAGCAAGGGCCCCCGCCTGTTCGGGGCGCACGCCTTCACCGGCACCCGCGAGGCCTGGGTCGCTCTGGAGGACCGGTTCGTGGTGAAGGACGAGGTGTGGGGCCTGTTCGGCGTCGGCCTGGCGCCGTACTTCGACTACGGCGGCGCTTGGGACGCAACCGAGCCGACGCGGTTGGGTGGCGACGCGGGGCTCGCGCTCCGGCTCGGTCCCACGCGATTGACCATCACCGACGTCGGGCAATTCGCGTTCGGCTATCGCTGGGGCAAAGGGTTCACCGGCCGCCACTGGGCGTTCACGGCGACGGGGAACATCCTGTACTGACGGAGTTGAAGCTGGTAACCGGGGACGCCGCAACACCCGTCGCGGACCGGCTGCGCGCCGCACTACCCAGCACCCACAGCACTCACCGTCCCCCCTCGGGAGCTCCGCACCAGCCACGCCGTCAGTCCGCCGCCCGGAACAGCTTCGCCACCTCCGGCTTGATCACTTTGCCGAGAGCGTTCCGGGGGAGTTCCCGCACCACGGAGAGCGCCCGCGGGACTTTGTACGGCGCGAGGCGCTGCTTCGCCCACGCCTGGAGCTCGGGCAGGGTAAGCTGGGACCCGGGCACGAGCTCCACCGCGGCGCACACGCGCTCGCCCCACTCCGCGTCCTCGACCCCCACGACGGCGCACTCGGCCACGGCGGCGTGCGTGCGCAGCACTTCTTCGATCTCGAGCGCCGAGATCTTGTAGCCGCCCGTCTTGATGATGTCCACGCTGGAGCGGCCGAGGATGCGGTACGAGCCGTTCTCGAGCACCGCCACGTCCCCGGTGCGGAACCAGCCGCTCCGGAACGCCGTGGCCGTCGCGTCAGGGCGCCGCCAATACTCGAGGAACACGCCGGACCCGCGGACTTCGAGCTCCCCCGGAGTGCCCGGACCGACGGGCGTCCCGTCCGCATCCACCAACCGCACCTCGACACCCGGCAGCGGCGTGCCCACGAACCCCGGCCGACGCTCGCCGATGAGCGGGTTCGAAAGCGCCATGGCGAATTCGGTCATACCGTAGCGCTCGAGCAGCGTGTGGCCGCTGATCTCCCGCCACCGCTCGAGCGTCCGTGCGGGCAGGGCGGCCGACCCCGAGACCATGAGGCGCATCCGGCCGCACCCCGCCGACCACTCGCGTCGCCGCTCGGGCGAGGCCCCGTCCCACGCGGCGATCAGCTTGTGGTAGATGGTCGGGACCGCCATGAACAGCGTCAGGTCGCCGCGCGCGATGCACTGCCACGTCTCACCTGCGTCGAACTTCGGGAGCATGTCGCAACGGGCTCCGCTCCACAGCGCGCAGCTGAGCACGTTCACGATGCCGTGCACATGATGGAGCGGCAGGACAAGGAGAATGCGGTCGTCCGCCCGCCACTCCCACGCAGCCACGAGCGACGTCACCTGGGCACACAGGTTGGCGTGGGTGGTCACGACACCTTTTGGCTTGCCCGTGGTCCCGCTCGTGTACAAGATCATGGCCCGGCGTGCCGCACCGACCTGTGGGAGCACGGAGCGGCCGTCGGCGGCGAGCGCCTCCGCGGTGGTCAGGCGGCGGACAGCGGCGGGCGCCCGTACGGTCTCGAGGCGCGACGCGAACTCGGGGTCGGCGACGAGGATCTCGACGTCGGCATCCTGGATCACGTACTCGAGCTCTGGTGGCGGGTGCGATGTGGCCAGGGGAACGGCCACCCCGCCCGCGCGCCAGATCCCCCACTGCGTCGCGACATAGTGCCAGCCCGGCGACACGAGGAACGCGACCCGCGCCTCACGCAGATCGTCACGCGGACCGAGCAGACATGCCGCGACGCGGGCGGACGCATCGAGCAGATCCCGATAGGTGACGCTGCCCTCCGCCGCCGTGAGCGCGGTGCGTTCGGCGTGGCTGTACGCGCGGGCGACGAGCACGGACTCCGCTGGTCAGTCGTCGATGGCCTGCTGGTGCGTCTCGCGCGTCAGCCAGACCGACACGACCGTGATGAGAACGAGCGCCACCATGTACAGCGACACGGGCCAGGACTTGCCGCCGGTGCGGGCCAGCAGCGCGGTCGCGATGAGCGGCGACAGCCCGCCCGAGAAGACCGATCCGAGCTGCGATGCGAGCGAGGCCCCGCTATAGCGCACCCGTGTGGGGAACAGCTCCGCGAAGAAGCTCGACTGCGTCGCGTACATCGCGTCGTGCCCGAGCGTGACCGCGAGGACGAGCGCGACCCAGATCAGCGCCGGCCGTCCGGTTTCGAGCAGCCAGAAGAACGGAAACGCGAGGAGGCCACCTGTCACCGCACCCAGGAGATAGACGGGCCGCCGCCCGAGGCGATCCGAGACGGCGCCCCACGCCGGTACGGTGAGCAGACTGCATGCCGAGGCGACGAGCAGGCCGTTCAGGGCGATGTTTCTGTCCAGCTTCAGCTGGGTCGCGACATAGGTCAACGAGAACGTCGTGAAGATGTAGAACAGGCCGTTCTCGGCGAGGCGCGCGCCGGTGGCGAGCAGCATGGGCCTGGCGTGCCGGCGGAGCACTTCGATCACGGGCATGCCCACCTCGGCCTTGCGGCGCTTCAACCGCTCGAACACCGGCGACTCGGCTACCCGGTGGCGGATCCACAGCCCCACGACGAGGAGTATGAAGCTCAGGAGGAACGGCACCCGCCACCCCCACGCCAGGAACGTCGCCTCGGGTGCGGCCGAGAAGTGGCGAAACGCCAGCGTCGAGAGCAACAGGCCCATCGCCACACCCATCTGGGGCCAGCTGCCGTAGAAGCCGCGCGCGTGCGGCGGCGCGTGCTCGACGGTCAGCAGCACCGCCCCGCCCCATTCCCCGCCGATCCCGAGCCCCTGGAAGAGCCGCAGGGCCACGAGCGCGATCGGCGCCCAGATCCCGATGCTCGCGTACGTGGGGAGCAGCCCGATCGCCGTCGTCGCCAGCCCCATGATCAGGAGCGTCAGGTACAGCATCGTCTTGCGGCCGAGCCTGTCGCCGTAATGGCCGAACACAATGCCGCCGATGGGCCGCGCCGCGAAACCGACCGCGTAGGTCGCAAACGCGGCCATGGTGCCGGCGAGCGGCGCGAAGGTCGGAAAGAAGAGCTTGTTGAAGACGAGCGCGGCGGCGGTGCCGTAGAGAAAGAAGTCGTACCACTCGATCGATGTGCCGATGAGGCTGGCGGCGGCGACCTTGACGATTTCCGAGCGGCTTGCCAGATCGCTGTCGCGTGGGGCAACAGGGGCGGCCATGATGCCTCCGTCGAACGCGGGGGAGGGGGACGCGTGTCCCGGAAATCATGAGGCACGGGTGGCGGGATGGCAACCGTCCTCTGGCGGTCGCAACGGACATCCGCTATACGTGCAGGAGGGAGCCCAAGGGTCCTTGATGAGCTACTGTCGGCGCATCGACACGTCGTGGAGTCAGTGGGTCGCGAGCGCGACGGCCTCGCTCCGCTGGCCATAGGGCGATGCCCGCCACGGTCCGGATCCTCATCGTCGAGGACAATCCCGACGACGCCGCCCTGGTGGAGCGCGAGGTGCGCCGCACCGACATGACCTGCACGTTCCGCCGAGTCGACACACGAGAGGGCATGGTCGCGGCGGTGCGTGAGTTCACACCGGACGTCATCCTCACCGATCATTCACTCCCGACGTTCAGCGCGCGTGACGCGCTGCAAGTCGGGCAGCAGCTCTCGCCGGGAACACCGGTGATCGTCGTGACCGGGAGATTGGGAGACGAGCCCGCCGTGCAATATTTGCAGCTGGGCGCCGCCGACTACGTCGTCAAAGACCACCTGCATCGCCTCGGCCCGGCCGTGCTCCGAGCGCTCGACATCAAGCGCAGCAGCGAGGCGCAGGCACGCGCCCAGCAGCTCCAGGCGGCGACCTACCGCATCGCTCAGGCGGCGATGAGCACGCCTGGACTCGAGGACCTGTTGCCCGTGGTCCATCAGATCGTGGGTGAGCTGATGCCCGCGCAAAACTTCTACATCGCGCTGTACGACCCGGTCCACGACCTGCTGAGTTTTCCCTACGCCGTGGACGAACGCGACGAGGACTTTCCGTCCAAGAAGCCCGGGAAGGGGCTGACCGAATACGTGCTGCGCACCGGTCAGCCCCTGCTCGTTACGCCGGAGGTGCACGCCGAGCTCGAGCGGCGGGGCGAGGTCGAGCTGATCGGGGCGCCGTCGATCGACTGGGTGGGGGTCCCTCTCCAGACCGGCGACCGCACGATCGGCGTGCTCGCCGTGCAGACGTACTCACCCGGTGTCCGCTACGGCGAGCGCGAGAAGGAGATCCTCGAGTTCGTCTCGACCCAGGTCGCGATGGCCGTCGAGCGCAGTCGCGCGGAGGTGGAGGTCCGCGCGTCGGAAGCGCGGCTGAAGGCGATCATCGACGCCGCTCTGGATGCGGTGATTACCATGGACGGGGACGGTATGATCCGCAGCTGGAGCCCGCAGGCGGAACGAGCGTTCGGGTGGCCGGCGTCCCAGGTGGTCGGCAGGAAGCTTTCCTCAACCATTATCCCACCGCGCTACCGCGAGGCGCACGAGCGCGGACTGGCGCACTTCCTCGCCACCGGTGCAGGGCCGTTCCTGAACCAGCGTTTGGAGATCACCGGTGTGCGCAGCGACGGACAGGAGTTTCCCGTCGAGCTTGCGATCACGCCCGTTCGGATCGGCGGCGCGTGGCTGTTCAGCGCGTTCGTGCGCGACATCAGCGAGCGCAAGCAGGCGCAGGATGCGTTGGCAGAGCGCACCCGGGTCGCGGAGCTGAGCGCTGAGATCGGCATCTCGCTCACCCGGGGGCGAACGCTGCAAGAGATGTTACAGGGGTGCTGCGACGCGCTGGTCCGGAACCTCGACGCGGCCTTCGCGCGCGTCTGGACGTTGAACGAAGCCGAGCAGATGCTCGAGCTCCAGGCGAGCGCGGGCATGTACACACACCTGGACGGGGCCCACGGTCGCGTCCCCGTCGGGCAACTCAAGATCGGACTCATCGCGGCCGAGCGGCAGCCACACCTCACCAATCAGGTGATCGGCGACCCGCGGGTGAGTGACCAGGACTGGGCCAGGCGGGAGGGCATGGTGGCATTCGCCGGATACCCGCTCATGGTGCAAGACCACGTCGTGGGAGTGATGGCAATGTTCGCGCGCCACCCCTTCACGCAGTTCGCCGGCGAGGCCCTCGCCGCGGTGGCGGACGGAATCGCCGTCGGGATCGAACGGAAACGCGCCGACGAAGCCCTGCGCAGGAGCGAGGATCGGTTTCGGGAAATGGCGGAGCACATCAAGGAAGCGTTCTTCGATGTCGACTTGGCCACGGGGACAGCCCTCTACGTCAGCCCGACCTGGGCCGAGATCTGGGGCCGACCGCTCGCGGAAGGATACGATCCGGCGACCTGGTTCCAAGCGATCCATCCCGACGATCGCGGGCCGATGGCGGCCTCGCAAGACGCAGTGAAGCGGGGGGAATCGAGCACCGACGTGTTCCGCGTCGTGCGGCCCGACGGGACGATTCGCTGGGTGCGCGGGCGCTCGTTCCCCGTGCGGGATGCGACCGGACGGGTCCGCAGACTGGTCGGCGTGTCGGAGGACATCACGGAGGTGCGAGCGACGGAGGACCAGCTGCGCCAGGCCCAGAAGATGGAAGCCGTCGGCCGGCTCGCGGGCGGCGTGGCCCACGACTTCAACAACCTGCTCACGGCCATGCTCGGCTCCGCGGACTTGGTCCTCGAGACCCTGGCACCAGGCGCGCCCGAGCGGGATGACGTCCAGGAAATTCGTAAGGCGGCCCTGCGCGCGGGCGAGCTGACCCGACAGCTGCTCGCGTTCAGCCGCCAGCAGGTGCTGGCGCCGCGGGTGCTCGATCTGAATGCGCTCGTGGCCAACACGGAGAAGCTGCTGCGACGGCTGATCGGCGAAGACGTCGAGCTTCGCACTGCGCTCGCGCCCGATTTGGGCGCCGTGAAGGCCGACCCGGGGCAAATAGAACAGGTGATCGCAAACCTGGTCGTGAACGCGCGCGACGCCATGCCCGCGGGCGGCCGCCTCACGATCGAAACCGCCAACGCCGAGCTCGACCAGTCATACTCCGAGCAGCACTTCCCGGTGCAACCCGGCTCGTACGTGCTGCTGGCCGTGAGCGACTCGGGCACCGGCATGGACGCCCAGACGAAGAGTCACATTTTCGAGCCGTTTTTTACTACGAAAGAAAAGGGCAAGGGGACCGGACTCGGCCTCGCCACGGTCTACGGCGTGGTGAAGCAAAGTGGCGGCTACATCTGGGTGTACAGCGAGCCCGGCGAGGGCACCGCCTTCAAGATCTACCTTCCGCGAGTGACAGAGACTCCCGACGCGACCCGCCGCCGTTCCACGCCGGCGGCTCCACGGGGTGGCTCGGAAACGGTGCTCCTGGTGGAGGACGACGAAATGGTCCGTAAGCTCACCCGCCGGATGCTCAGCAACCGCGGCTACGCGGTGCTGGCAGCGGCGGACGGAGGCGATGCCTTGCGCCAGCTGGAGAGCCACCGCGGGTCGGTCGACCTGCTGGTCACGGACGTAGTGATGCCGGGCATGAGCGGGCGAGAGGTCGCGCAGCGCCTGGTCGCGCTCCGGCCCGGCCTCAAGGTGCTTTATCTCTCAGGCTATACCGACGATGCCATCGTGCGGCACGGAATGCTGGAACCCGGGATCGCGTTCCTCCAGAAACCGTTCAGCGGGGATGCGTTGGCGCGTAAGGTCCGCGACGTGCTCGACGCGCCCGCCAGTACAGGATGAAACAGTCCGGTAGCCGCGGACGCTCCGGCCGCCAGAAAATCCTCGTCATCGAGGATGATCCCGTCGCGCGCGCGGACCTCCAGGCCCGGCTCGAGGCCAACGGCTACGTCGTGGCTCGGGCGGCCGATGCCGCATCGGCCCTCACGGTCGTGAACCGCGAGCACCCCGACCTCATCCTGCTCGACCTGGGACTCCCCGCCGGCGATGGGTATCTCGTCCTGGAACGGCTGCGCAAGATCGAGGCGCTCGCCACCATCCCCGTACTCATTGTGACCGGCCGCAGCGATGCCGACACCCGGAAGCGCGTCGAGGCGATGGGTGTCGCCCCGGTGCTCACCAAGCCCGTGGACACCGAGGTGCTGCTCGCCGCGGTGCGCGCGGGCCTGGAGACGAAGCCTGAGTAACCCTGTTGCACCAACCAGCCCGACCATCACATATAGAGACGTGACTGTGGACCCGGGAGCCGCGAGTGCCGTTTCCCTCCTGGTCGTCGACGACGACCCCGTGGCGCGCGCCCAGCTGAGCGCGCTGCTACGCGCCGCCGGCTACGAGGTGCGCCTCGCCGAGCACGGTCGGGAAGCGTGGGACACGCTCCAAGTTGCGCGCATTCCCGTGGTCATTTGTGATTGGTACATGCCCGAGATGGACGGACCCGAGCTGTGCCGCCGCATCCGCGCCCGGCGGGACCAGCCGTACGTGTACTTCATCCTGATCACGTCGCGCGGCGGTAGGGAACAATACCTCGCGGGGATGCGGGCGGGAGCCGACGACTTCCTCACCAAGCCGGTGGACGCGGACCAATTGGGTGCCCGGCTCACGGTGGCCGAGCGCATTCTCGGGCTGCGGCGCGAGCTGCAACAGCTCGAGGGCCTGCTGCCGATCTGTGCGTACTGCAAGCGGATTCGTGACGACCAGGAGAATTGGAGCTCGCTCGAAGGCTACATCGAGCAGCGCTCCGAGGCGCAGTTCAGCCATGGCATCTGTCCTGAGTGCTATGCCAAGCACATCCAGCCGCAGCTGGACCGCCCCTAGGCGATGACCAGCGATTCCCGCGTGGAAGGAGAAGTTCGGCGTGCCGCCCTCGGCCAGCTGCTCCGGGGCGGCCCGCTCGCCGAGCTGCTGCACGTCGTGCTGGTCCTGGTCGTGGCCGCGCTGGTGTGGGATTCCCTTCCTCTCGCGCTCACGCTCGGCTGGGTCGGCGCGGTCACCGCCGCCGCCGCGCTGCGGACCTGGTGGCGCCTGGGCCTCGGCCGCCGCACCCGGTCGCCCGAGGAAGCGCTCCGCGGCGTGCGACTGACCGTGGCCGGCGTCGGGTTGGCGTGGGGGTTCGGCGCCGCCGCCGCGATTCCGGCGCTCGGGCTCGCCCAGGCGGCGATGATCCTGGTGGTGCTCGCCGGTATCGTTGCCGGCGCGACCGGAACACTGGTCGGCGACCGGCGCAGCTTCCACTATCTCCTGTTCACCGTCCTGGTCCCGCTGCCTATCGGCCTGCTGTTGCAGGGACACGCCCGGCCCCACCTGCTCGCGACGTTCATCGTCGTGCTGTACACCTGGGGAATGGACCGCGTGCACCGGCGCGCGCACCGCACCTTCACCGAGCGGGTGCGCGCCGCCGTGCTGCTCGAATCGTCCACCCAGGAGCTGGCACGCCAGCACGCCTACCTCGACGCGCTGATCGCGAGCACGCCCGTGGCGATCGCCGTGCTGGACGGCGGGCGGTCGATCCGCAGCGTGAACCCGGCGTTCGAAACGCTATTCGGATATTCCGCGGCCGAGGCGGTCGGCGCCGGCATCGACGGGTTGATCGTACCCGAAGCACTCCGCTCCGAGTCGGGCGAGCTCGAAGCGCGCGCGCGCGGCGGCGAGATCGTACGCGTGGAGGTCGAGCGCCGGCGCAAGGACGGCAGCCCGATCCAGGTCCGGCTGTCCGCGGCCGCGGTCAAGGCGACCGCCGAAGGCGCGCTCGTAGCGCTGTACGAGGACATCAGCGACCGCAAGGCGGCCGAGCTGGCGATGCGCGCGGCGCGCGACCTCGCCGAGCGGGTGGCCCGGGCCCGCAGCGCGTTCCTCGCCAACATGAGTCACGAGATCCGCACGCCGATGAACGCCGTGTTGGGGTTCGTCGAGCTGGTGCTCGACACCGAGCTCGCCCCGGAGCAGCGGCGCGCCCTCGAGCTGGTGCGCTCGTCGTCCGAAGCGCTGCTCACCATTCTCAACGACATCCTCGACTATTCGAAGATCGAAGCCGAGCACCTCGAGCTGGAGTCGATCCCGTTCGACCTGCCCAAGGTGGTGCACGCGACCGCCACGCTCCTGGCGGTCCGGGCGCGCGAGAAGCATCTCGAGCTCACGGTGGACGTGCAGCCCGATGTGCCGCATCTCGTCCGCGGCGACCCCACGCGCCTGCGCCAGGTCCTGATGAATCTCATCGGCAACGCCATCAAGTTCACCGAAGAAGGCGAAGTCGACGTCTCCGCGGCCTGGGTCGCGTCTCACGGCGAGCGCGCGTCGGTGCGGTTCCGGGTGCGCGACACGGGGATCGGCATTTCCGAGCAGCAGCGCGCCACGATCTTCGACGAGTTCACCCAGGCCGACGCCTCCATGACGCGCCGCTACGGCGGCACGGGCCTCGGCCTCGCGATCGCCCGGCGCCTGGTGGGGCTGATGGGCGGCGAGCTGACGGTCACCAGCGAAGTCGGCCGCGGCAGCGAGTTCAGTTTCACCCTGCCCTTCCCGGTCGAGGCGAGCGCCGCGGCTCAAGCCCCCGGGCGGAGGGCGTCGCTGGGCGGCCGCCGGCTGCTCGTGGTGGACGACAACGAGACCAATCGACGCATCCTGCGCGACATGCTGGGTGCCGAAGGCGTGGCGGTGCACGAAGCGCACCGCGCCGACGTCGGGCTCGAGGCGCTGCATCGCGCCGCGACCGCGGGTACCCCGTTCGACCTCGCCATCCTCGACGCCCAGATGCCCGACCGGGACGGCTTCGAGCTCGCCACCGCCATCCGGGCCGACGCCCAGCTCGCGCGGACGCGGCTCCTGATCCTCACATCCGCCGGGCAGCGCGGCGACGGCGAGCGTTGCCGCCAGCTCGGCATCCAGGCGTACCTCACTAAGCCGATCGCGCGGGCGGACCTGATCGAAGCGGTCGGCACCGTGCTCGCCGGCACCCCGTCCGCCGCCGGCGGGGCCGACCTCGTCACCCGTCACTCGATCGCCGAATCACGTCACACGCTGCGGATCCTGCTCGCCGAAGACAACCCCGTGAACCAGCAGGTCGCCACCGCGATGCTCTTGAAGCGGGGCCATCAGGTGGATGTGGTCGCGAACGGGCGTGAGGCGGTCGACGCCGTCGCCGCGGAGCGCTATGACGTGGTGCTCATGGACATCCAGATGCCCGAGATGGATGGGTTTGAGGCGACGGCACGGATTCGCGCCCTGCCGCAGGGTGGCACGCTCCCGATCATCGCCTTGACGGCGCATGCGTTGAGCGGCGAGCGCGAGCGCTGCCTGGAGCGCGGCATGACCGGCTATCTTGCGAAGCCGTTCAAGGCCCACGAGCTGTTCGCCGTGGTGGAAGGCCGCGGGGGCGACGGCACCGAGCCGGCCGCGGCGCCCGCGCCGCCCGTGGATGTCGACGGGTTCCGCCGCACCATGGAGGAAGCGGGCGCGGCCGAAGCGGTCGATGGCATCCTGGCGACGTTCGTCGAGACGCTGCCGCAGCGCCTCGACGCGCTGACCGCGGCGACCGGCGGGGATTCGGCCGAGCCGATTCAGCGGGCGGCGCATGCCTTCAAATCCGCGGCCGCCACCATCGGCGCGCGCGCCCTGGCCGCGCTGCTGGAGCAGATCGAGGCTGCGGCGCGCGCTGGCGACGTGGCCGGGGCGCGCGCCAAACTGGAGAGCGTGCGCGGCGAGGCGCACGCGGCGCTCGCCTACTTGCAGACCACCGTGAAAGGCGGTCGGGATGGTTAACGAGATTCCGGTGTTGGTCGTGGACGACGACGCGGTGTCGAGCTCCCAGCTGGGCGCGCTCGCCAAGGCCGCGGGCTACGACGTGAAGACCGCCACCAACGGCCGCGAGGCGTGGGAGCTGCTGCAGCTGGCGCGCGTTCCCATCGTGATCTCCGATTGGTACATGCCGGAGATGGACGGCCTCGAGCTGTGCCGCCGCATCCGGGCGCGCACGCGCGAGCCGTACGTCTACTTCATCCTGGTCACCGCGCGCGGCGGCAAGCAGCAGTATCTGGCCGGGATGGAAGCCGGGGCGGACGATTTCATCGCCAAGCCGTTCGATCCGGATGAGCTGCGCGCCCGGCTCAAGGTCGCGGAGCGGATCCTCGGCCTGCGCAAGGAGCTCCAGCAGCTCGAGGTGCTGCTCCCCATCTGCTCCTATTGCAAGCGGATTCGCAACGATCAACAGGAGTGGGAGCCGCTCGAGCGATACATCGAGACGCACTTCGAGCGGCTCGTCACGCACAGCATCTGCCCCGACTGCTACGTGAAGCACGTGCAGCCGCAGCTCGACCGGCAGGAGGGCAGCGCCTAACGCGCGTCCAGCACGTCCCGCACTTTGCGCGCCAGCGACTCCGGCGAGAACGGCTTCTGGAGGTACGCCGTCCCGGACTCGAGAATCCCGTGCCGCACCACCGAGTCGTCCGTGTACCCCGATGCGTACAGCACCCTCGTATCGGGACGGAGCCGCGCGAACTGCCCCGCCAACTCCCGCCCGCTCAAGCGCGGCATAACCACGTCAGTCAGCAGCAGATCAATCGGTCCGCGATGCCGCTGCGCCAGCTGTAATGCCGCCTCGCCGTCCGCCGCCTCCAGCACCTTGTAGCCCTGACGCTCCAGGACCTGTTTCGTTACGGCCCGGACGGCAGCAGCGTCCTCGACGAGCAGCACCGTTTCCGTGCCGCCCGGCACCCGGGCGCCCGGCACGGCCGTGGGCCGCTCCGCAGTCGCGTCGACCTCCGGGAGGTAGACCTTGAAGCTGGTGCCCTGGTCGGGCTCGGAGTACACCCAGATGAAGCCGCCCGCCTGATTCACGATGCCGTACACGGTCGCCAGGCCCAGGCCGGTGCCTTTACCGGGCTCTTTGGTCGTGAAGAACGGCTCGAAGATCCGCGCCTTGGTCGCCTCGTCCATGCCGCAGCCGGTGTCGCTCACGGCGAGCATCGCGAAGCGGCGGACCGCCGCGGCTTCCTGGTCGCGGGCGTAGTCCGGGTCGTGCTCCACGTTGGCCGTCTCGATCGTGAGCCTGCCGCCCGTCGGCATGGCGTCGCGCGCGTTCACGGCCAGGTTCATGAGCACCTGCTCGAGCTGCCCGACGTCGGCCCGCACCGCCCCGAGGTCCGGGGCGAGCGTGATCGCCAACTCAATGTCCTCGCCGATCACGCGGCGCAGGATCTTCTGCAGACCCTCGACCACCGTGTTCAAGCTCACCACCCGCGGCTCCACCACTTGCTGCCGGCTGAAGGCGAGCAGCTGGCGCGTGAGCGCCGCCGCGCCATCGGCCGCCTTGCGGACCTGCTCCACGTCGTCGCGCTTGGCATCGCCCGGCGCCAGATCTTCCAGCAGGAGGTCCGAGTAGCTCGTGATCACGGTGAGCAGGTTGTTGAAGTCGTGGGCGATCCCGCCCGCCAGCCGACCTACCGCTTCCATCTTCTGAGACTGCAGCACCTGCTCCTGGAGGCGTCGCTGGTCGGTTACGTCCCGGACGAATGTCTCGTAGTACTCGACCTGTCCAGCTCCATTCCGCACGGCGCGCACGCTCAGCTGCGCGGTGAGCGGGCGGCCATCCCGGCGCTTCCAGGTCGCCTCGACGTTGTCGTATTGGCGGTCGCTGTAGCTGTCCCGCACCACCAGTCGCTGCCGCTCGGCGGCGTCGGCGTACACGTCCCGCGCCATGTCGAGCGCCAGCACGTCCGCGGCCGAGTCGTATCCCAGCATGCGCACCACGGCGGCATTCACCGACAGGAACCTGCCCTCGGGGGTCGAGCGGTAGATCCCGACCGGGGCATGCTCGACCAGCGTCGCAAAACTCGCCTCCGTGGCGCGCAGCGTGGCGCGCCCCCGCGCTTCGCGCAGCTCGCGCTCGATCGCGGGGAGCAGGCGCTTGAGCTGTCCCTTCGTGACGTAGTCGTTGGCGCCCGCCTTCATCGCTGCCACGGCGAGCTCTTCCGTGATCGTACCCGACACGCAGATGTAGGGGATGTCGAGGCCGCGCTCCCGCAGGATCGCCAGCGCGGCGGTGCCGCTGAAGTGCGGCATGCTATAGTCACCGATCACCAGGTCCCAGGGGTGCCGATCGAGCGCGGCCTCGAGGGCGGCCCCGGTGTCGACCCGCTCGTGCGTCAGGTCGTAACCCGCCCCCCGGAGCTCGCGCAGCATCAGGCGCGCGTCGTCCTCCGAGTCTTCGACCATCAGCACCCGCAACGGCTTGCCCATAGGTATCAAAGCTGGGGGTTCCCCGTGGCACCGGAGTGAGCGTCGTCACCTGCCCCGCCGCCCCCCGGCTCACGTTCCCTGAGGTGAGGCGGCCACGCCACATTAAAAACCCCTAGATTGGTGGGCGGCGTGGGGGCAACATGGGGTTTATGGTAGAGGGGATTAGGGCGTTCTTGCGGCAAGGAGGGTCAGAACGCGGCGCGCTGGGTTTCGGACGGCAGCGACGACGGGTTTGCCACGGCACCCTGTTTTCGGGGCGGCGCGCGTCCCATTTTGGACGGGCGGCGCCGCGGTCATGACCCGGTGTAGTACGAGCCACGAGCGCCTCCTTTTCTCTGACCCTGCCGGAGCACGGGCGCGCATGAATCTCCCGCACGAAGTCGAAATCCTGCTGGTCGAGGACAACGCCCAGGACGAGGAGCTGACGTTGCGCGCCCTCAAGGAGCGCAACATCGCGAACCAGGTGTTCGTGGCGCACGACGGCGCCGAGGCGCTGGACTTCTTCTTCGGCGAGGGCAGTCATCCCTGGCGCGAGATCGGCATCGTGCCGCGCGTGATCCTGCTCGACCTGAAGCTCCCCAAGGTGGACGGGCTGGAGGTGTTGCGGCGTCTCAAGGCCGATGAGCGCACCCGCGCGCTCCCGGTGGTGGTGCTCACCTCGTCGCGCGAGGAGCCCGACATCGCCGCGGCGTACCGGCTCGGCGCCAACAGCTACATCGTCAAGCCAGTCGACTTCGAGTCGTTCGCCCGGGCGGTGTCGGACGTGGGGCTCTACTGGGTGCTGCTGAACGAGCTGCCCCGCTGACGCCGATGCCCACGCTCGCGCACATCCTCATCGTGGAGGACGTCGCGACCGACGCGGAGCTCATCGAGCGCGAGATCCGCCGCGCGGGCATCGGCTGTGCCACGCGTCGCGTCGACACGGAGAGTACGCTGCGCGACGCCCTCCGCAGCTTCGCCCCCGACCTCGTCCTCACCGACCACTCGATGCCGCGGCTCACCGCCCGGGACGCCCTGCGGCTCGTGGCCCAGGAGACCCCGGACACGCCGGTGATCATCGTGACCGGCAGCCTCGACGAAGAGATCGCCGCCGAGTACATCAAGGCCGGCGCGACCGACTACGTCGTGAAGCATCACCTGGAGCGGCTCGGGCCCGCGGTGCAGCGGGCGCTGGACCTGAAGCGGGCCCGGGAAGAGCAGGCGCAGGCCGAAGAGGCGCGCCGCCAGGGCGAGGAGCGGTTCAGGGCCCTGATCGAGCACGGGGCCGATGCCATTGCCCTGCTCGGCGCCGACGGTACGGTGTTGTTCCTCAGTCATTCGGCGGAAAAGTTGTTCGGCTTCACGCCCAGCGAGCTCGTCGGTCGGAGCGCCCTCGAGCTGTTGCACCCCGACGACGCACCCCGACTGCAGGCGCTGTTGGTGGATGTGGCCGGGCGCCGCGGCGCACCCCTCATGATCGAGCTGCGCCTGCTGCATCGGGACGCATCATGGCGCGCCGTGGAGGCGGTGGTCGTCAACCGGCTCGGCGAGCCCGCCGTCGGCGCCATCGTGGTCAACTTCCGCGATATCTCGGAGCGCAAGGACGCGGAGCAGGCGCTGCGCGACTCCGAGGAGCAGTACCGCTCCCTCGTGGAGGGCGTGCGGGACGTGATCTTCGCGCTCTCCCCCGACGGGGTGATCGCGTCGCTCAATCCCGCGTTCGAAACGATCACGGGCTCGCCGCGCGGCGACTGGCTCGGCAAGCCGTTCGACCAGCTGGTGCACCCGGAGGACCTACCGCTCGCCCTCGAGCTGTTCGGCCGGGTGGTGCGGGGCGAGGAGCGGCCCACGGCGCAGTTCCGCATCCATACGAGCCGGGGCGATTACCGCCTCACCGAGTTCTCGGCCACGGCCCAGCTGCGCGACGACCGGCTCATCGGTATCCTGGGTATCGGGCGGGACGTCACCGAGCGCGTCCTGCTGGAGCAGCAGCTGCGCCAGGCGCAGAAGATGGAAGCGGTGGGGCGACTGGCGGGGGGCATCGCGCACGACTTCAACAACATCCTCACCGCGATCACGGGGTACGCCGACCTGCTGCTCGAGGACCTGGCCCCCAAGGACCCGCGGCGCCAGGATGCCGAGGAGATTCACAAGGCGGCGGACCGCGCCGCCGGGCTCACCCGCCAGCTGCTGGCCTTCAGCCGCCAACAGGTGCTGCAACCGCGCGTGCTGGACCTGAACGCGCTCGTGACCGAGCTCGAAAAGATGCTGCGCCGCCTGCTCGGGGAGGACGTGAAGCTGGCGACGGTGCTGGCCCCGACGCTGGGCCGCGTTCGCGCCGACGCCGGTCAGCTCGAGCAGGTGATCATGAACCTCGCGGTCAACGCGCGCGACGCCATGCCCACGGGCGGCAAGCTCACGATCGAGACGGGCGACGTCGAGTTCGACGGCGGCTACGCGGCGGAGCACTACCCCGCCCCGCCGGGGAAATACGCCATGCTCGCCGTCAGCGACACCGGCACCGGCATGGATCCCGAGACGCAGGCGCACCTGTTCGAGCCGTTCTTCACCACCAAGGAGAAAGGCAAGGGTACGGGCCTCGGCCTGGCGACGGTGTACGGCATCGTGAAGCAGAGTGGTGGATTCATCTGGGTGTACAGCGAGCTGGGCGTGGGGACCACGTTCAAGATCTACCTCCCCCGCGTCGACGCGGCGGCCGAGCCGATGAGCGGACACCACGCGCCCACTCCCGTCGCTCGCGGCAGCGAGACCGTGCTCGTCGCGGAGGACGAAGCGCCGGTGCGCGCGGTGGCGCGCCACGCCCTCGAGCGCTACGGCTACCGCGTGCTCGAAGCCGCGAGCGCGGAAGCGGCCCTGGACGTGGCGCAGCGCTACTCGGGCCCGATCCACGTGCTGCTCACCGACGTGATCATGCCGGGAATGTCGGGGCGCGATCTCGCGGCCCGCCTGGCGACGCTGCGGCCCGAAACGCGCGTCATCTATATGTCGGGCTACACCGACGACGCCATCACCCGCCATGGCGTGCTCGAGCCCGGGTTCGTATTCGTGCAAAAGCCCTTCACCCCGGACGCCCTGGCGCGCACCGTGCGCGACGTGCTGGACGGCACCACCGAGCGGCGGAAGCGCGCGTGATGGGGACGGGCCTGTCGCTCGAGCGCAGGATCCAAGTCGGGTTTGGCATCGCCGTCGCCATCATCGTGGCCGTCGGCGCCGCCTCGCTGCGCAGCACCGACGCGACCGTGAGCGGTGCGCACTGGGTGGCCCACACCCTGCAGGTGCGCGCGGAGCTCGAGGCCGGCTTCGCCGATCTCATGGAGGCCGAAACCGGGGTGCGCGGCTACGTCATCACGGGCGACACGAGCTACCTGGCGCCCTACCGGTTCGCGCGGGCGACCCTGAGCAGCCGCCTGAGGGGGCTGCGGGCCCTGACGGCGGACAATCCCGCGCAGCAGCGCCGGCTCGATTCGCTGGACGCGCTCGTCGCGACCCGGCTCGAGCGGTTCCAATGGACCGTCGAGACGCGCCGCACCGGGGGCCCCGCCGCCGCCGGCCGGGCCGTGATCGGCGGCCGGGGAAAGGAGCTGATGCAGCAGGTACGTGGATTGGTGCGCCAGATGGAGGACGACGAGGAGCGGCTGCTCGCGGAGCGCTCGGCCGCCCTCCAGGCGAAGGCGCGCCTGGCCCGGCTCACGGCTTGGGGGGGAGCCCTGGTCGCAATCACCCTGCCGGTCATTGCCGGCGCGCTGATCACGCGCGAGCTGGCGGGGCGCCGGCGCGTCGAACAGACGCTCGGGGAAACGCAGCGCCGCTTTCAGCAGGTGCTCGCGTCGAGCACGGCGGTGATCTATGCGAACGCCGTCTCCGGCACGACGTTCTCGCCCACCTGGGTGAGCGAGAACGTCACGCGCATCACCGGGTACGCGCCGGACGAGCCGCTCCAGCCGACCTGGTGGCTGGATAACCTCCATCCGGACGATCGCGCGCGGGTGCTCTCCGAAATGCCCGCCCTGTTCGCCAACGACCAGCTGACCACGGAATACCGGTTCCGCGGCAAGGACGGCGCGTACCATTGGGTGCACGACGAGGCGCGACTGCTGCGCGATGCCGCCGGCGAGCCGACCGAAGTCGTGGGGTCGTGGGTCGACATCACCGACCGCCGGCAGGCGGAGACGTCGTTGCGCGCCAGCGAAGCGAGGCTGCGCCTGCTCGTGGGCAGCGTGCGCGACTATGCGATCTACATGCTCGATCCTGAAGGCCACGTGCGCAGCTGGAACGCCGGGGCGCGGCAGATCAAGGGCTACACCGAGTCAGAGATCCTCGGTCAGCACTTCTCACGCTTCTACACACCCGAGGACGTCGCCGCCGGCAGGCCCGACGCGGCCCTGCGAGCCGCCATCGCGGGCGGCCGGTTCGAAGAAGAGAACTGGCGCGTCCGCAAGGACGGTTCCCGCTTCTGGGCGGACGTGGTGATCACCGCCGTGCGGGACGATCGTGGCGCGCTGGTGGGGTTCGCCAAGGTGACCCGCGATCTCACCGAGCGCAAGCGAGCCGAGCAGGCGCTGCGCGCCAGCGAGGAGCGGTTCGGCATTCTGGCAGTGACCGCGAACGACGCCATCCTCTCGGCCGACAGCCACGGGAACATCACGTACTTCAACCCGGGCGCCGAGCGGATCTTCGGGTACACGACCGAGGAGGTGAGCGGCCGGCCGCTCACTACGCTCATGCCCGAGCGATTCGCGGACGCGCATCGCGCGGGACTGGCGCGCTACCTGGCCACGCGTGAGGCACGCGTCATCGGCCGGACCGTCGAGCTCGCCGGCCGGAGAAAGGACGGGACGGAGTTTCCGCTTGAGCTATCGCTTGCGGCCTGGAACCAGGGAGCCGAGGTCGCCTTCACGGCCATCATCCGCGACATCACGAGCCGCAAAGAGGGAGAAGAGCGGCTGCGGAGCTACGCCACGCAGCTCGAGGCGGCCAACAAGGAGCTCGAGGCGTTTTCCTATTCGGTGTCGCACGACCTGCGGGCGCCGCTCCGCAGTCTCGACGGCTTCAGCCAGGCCCTGCTCGAAGACTATCATGATCGGCTCGACGACACGGGCCGCGACTTCCTGCAGCGGGTCCGCGCGGCGAGCCAGCGGATGGGCACGCTCATCGACGACCTGCTGAGCCTGTCGCGGGTGACGCGTGGCGACCTGCAGGTGGAAAAGGTGGACCTGAGCGCGCTCGCCACGGCGCTGGCGGCGGAGCTGCAGCGGAGCGACCCGCAGCGCGACGTCCGCTTCGCCATCGCGCCGGACCTGGTGGCCCGGGGGGACCCGGGGCTCATGCGCCTCGTGCTGCAGAACCTGCTCGGCAACGCCTGGAAGTTCACGGGCAAGCGCTCGCCCGCGCACGTGGAGGTCGGCTCGATGGCGCACGACGGGCGGCGGGCCTTTTTCGTGCAGGACGACGGCGCCGGCTTCGACATGGCGTACGCCGCCAAGCTGTTCGGCGCGTTTCAGCGGCTGCACGCGAGTGACGAGTTCCCGGGCTCGGGGATCGGGCTCGCCACGGTGCAACGGATCATCCACCGCCACGGCGGCCAGGTCTGGGCCGAGGGGACCCCCGGCCGGGGCGCGACCTTTTACTTCACGCTTTGAGCTGGAGCCATCATGCACGACCGCTCGATCCTGTTGGTGGAGGACAACCCCGACGACGAGGCGTTGACGCGCCGCGCGCTCGCGAAGAACAACATTCAGAACGAGATCATCCTGGCCCGCGATGGGGCCGAGGCCCTCGACCTGCTGTTCGGCACCGGCCCGCACGCCGGGCGTCCCGCCGCGCCCGAGCTCGTGCTGCTCGACCTGAAGCTGCCCAAGGTCGACGGCCTCGAGGTGCTGCGCCGCATCCGCGCCAACCCGAACACGCGGCTCCTCCCCGTGGTGATCCTCACCTCGTCGCGGGAGGAAAAGGACGTGGTGAGCGGGTACGGCCTGGGCGCGAACAGCTACATCCGCAAGCCCGTCGACTTCGGCCAGTTCGTCGAGGCCGTGCGCCAGCTCGGGCTCTACTGGCTCGTCTTGAACGAGCCTCCCCCGCACCCGGATGCGGCGTGACGGGACTGCCATGAGCACCGCCCAGCCCGTCCCTCCCCCGCGGCACGACGCCGACGCCGACCGGGAGCGCGCCGAGCGCGACCTGCGCGAGACCCTGTCGCTCCTGAACGCCACCTTCGAGGCCACGGCGGACGGGATCCTCGTCGTCGACCTCGCGGGTCACATCCTCAGCTTCAACCGCAAATTCGCCGAGCTGTGGCGCATTCCCGACTCGATCCTCGAGACCAAAGACGCGCACCAAACGATCGCGTTCGTGCTGGAGCAGCTCGCGGATCCCCAGGGATTCCTGAACAAAGTGCGCGATCTGTACGCCCGCCCCGACGCCTCGAGCTTCGACGTCCTGACCTTCAAGGATGGCCGCATCTTCGAGCGCCTCTCCCAGCCGCAACGGATCGGCGACAAGAGCTTGGGCCGGGTGTGGAGCTTCCGCGACGTCACCGAAGCGAAGCGCGCGGAGCGGATCCAGCTCGCCACCTATCGTATTTCCGAAGCCGCTCACGCGGCCGGGAGCCTGCAGGAGCTGTTCCGCGCGATCCACGGGATCGTGGGCGAGCTGATGCCGGCGAAGAACTTCTATATCGCACTGTACGACGCGGCGTCCGACCTGCTGACCTTCCCGTATTACGTGGACGAGTACGACAACGACTTCCCCGCCAAGCGGCCCGGCAAGGGGCTCACGGAATACGTGCTGCGCACGGGCGCGCCGCTGCTGGTCACGCCCGAGGTGCAGGCCGAGCTCGAGCGCCGCGGCCAGGTGGAGCTGATCGGCGCACCGTCCATCGACTGGGTGGGCGTGCCCCTGAAGATCGGTGATCGTCCCATCGGCGTGCTCGTCGCCCAGACCTATGCGCCCGGCGTGCGCTACGGCGAGACGGAGCGCCATATCCTGCAGTTCGTCTCCACGCAGGTCGCCATGGCCATCGAGCGCAAGCGAACCGAGGAGCAGCTGCACGAGAGCGAGCGCAAGTATCGACTGCTGTTCGAAACCAACCCCGAGCCGATGTTCGTGTACGACTTCGAGACGCTGCGTATCCTGGCGGTGAACGAGGCGGCGATCGCGCGCTACGGGTATTCGGAGGCCGAGTTCCTGGCCCTCACCATCCGCGACCTCCGGCCCGTCGAGGAGCAACGCCGACTGGAGCAGGAGTTGGCGCACCGCCCCGACGAGGGCGCCGTCCGCACGGGCGTGCGCCACCGCGCGAAGGACGGCCGCCTGTTCGAGGTGGACCTGGTCGCCCGACCCCTCGAGTTCGCGGGCCGCCGGGCCCGCCTGGTGCTGGCGCGCGACGTGACCGCTCAGCGCCACCTGGAGAACCAGCTGCGCCAGTCGCAAAAAATGGAGGCCGTCGGCCAGCTGGCGGGAGGGATCGCCCACGACTTCAACAATCTGCTCACGGCCATCCTGGGGTCGACCCAGCTGCTGTTGCAGGCCACGCCGCCGGGCGACGTGCGCCGCGAGGACGTCGAGGAGATCCGTAACGCCGGCCTCCGCGCCGCGGAGCTCACCCGGCAGCTGCTCGCGTTCAGCCGCCGCCAGGTCCTCGCCCCCAAGGTGCTCGAGCTCAACGCCGTCGTGGCGAACATGGACAAGATGCTGCGCCGCCTGATCGGCGACGACGTCGAGCTGGCCACCGCCCTCCACGCCGAGGCGGGCGCCGTCAACGCCGACCCGGGCCAGCTCGAGCAAGTGCTCCTGAACCTGGTGGTCAATGCGCGTGACGCCATGCCGGGGGGGGGACGCGTGCTCATCGAGACCACCCGCCTGCTGCTGCGCGACGAGCTGGTCGAGCGGCGCCATCGCCTTGCTCCCGGCGACTACGTGTGCCTCGCGGTCACCGACTCCGGGCTGGGGATGGACGAGGCCACCCAGGCGCACCTGTTCGAGCCGTTCTTCACGACCAAAGAGGTGGGCAAGGGCACGGGGCTCGGTCTCGCCACCGTGTACGGCATCGTAAAGCAGAGCGGCGGCTACATCTGGGTGTACAGCGAGCCCGGGCGGGGCACCACCGTCAAGGTCTACCTGCCGCGCGTGCCCGGCGCCGCGGAGCCACCGCTGCCAGAGCCCGAGCCGCCCGCCCTGCGGGGCGGGCACGAGACGGTCCTCCTGGTCGAAGACGCGGCGCCCGTCCGCACGCTGGCGCGCCGCAGCCTCGAGGCCTGCGGCTACCAGGTGATCGACGCGGCCGACGGACCCAAAGCCCTCGAGCTGTCCGCGCGGCACAGCGGCGAGATCGCAGTTCTCGTGACCGACGTCGTGATGCCGGGGATGAGCGGCCGCGAGCTCGCGGAGCGGCTCGCCCCGACGCGGCCGGCGATGAAGGTGCTCTATACCTCGGGGTACACCGACGACGCGATGGTCCGCCAGGGCGTGCTCAACGCGGGCGTCGCCTTCCTGCAGAAGCCGTTTGTGCCGGATTCGCTGGCGCGCAAAGTGAGGGAAGTGCTGGACAGCTAGTTCGTTGCGATTTTCCGATCAAGGATCGCGCGAATCCGACCCAGCAGATCCGTCGCCATCCACGGCTTGTGCATCAGCGGCAGCGCGGGGTCGAGGCTCCCCCCGCGGTCCGGGTCCGAGTAGCCGCTCGCGAACAGGAACGGGATGGTTACGCCCTCACGCCGGGCGGCGTCGTACAGGGCACGCCCGCCGAGGCGTGGCATCACCAGGTCCGAAAAGACGAGCCGCACACCCGCGGTCTGCCGCAGCGCTTCGAGCGCCTCGAGCCCATCAGCCGCCGTGACGACCTGGTAGCCCGCGTCCTCGAGAATCCGCTTGGCCGAGCGCCGCAGCTGATCGTCGTCTTCGACCACGAGCACCGTTTCGGAGCCGCCCCGGGCGGCGGGCTCCCCGCCGCTCGCCTGGGCGGGGACGGCCGCCTCCTCGGCGGGCGGGAAGTAGATCCGGAAGCGCGTGCCCCTGCCCGGCTCGCTGTCGACCTCGATGCCGCCGCCGTGCTGCTTGACCAGGCCGTACACCGTGGCGAGCCCCAGCCCCGTGCCTTTCCCCGGGGCCTTGGTGGTGAAGAACGGCTCGAACATGCGCGCCCGCGTCGCGGCGTCCATGCCGACCCCCGTGTCGTCGACCGCCAGGCAGACGTGCGCCCCCGCGCGCACCGCCCCGCAGGCCTGGCGCTGCTCCTCGGCCAGGTGCACCTGGCTGGTCTCGATCCGCAGCACGCCGCCGTCCGGCATCGCATCGCGCGCGTTGGTAGCGAGATTGAAGACGATCTGCTCCACGGCGTGCACGTCGGCCCGGACGTCGGGAAGGTCCGCCCCGTCGTGCGTCACGATTTCCACGTCGGCGGGGAGGATGCGGCGCAGGAACCCGGACAGGTCCCGCACCAGGCCGTCCAGCGACACCGGCTGCAGCTCGAGACGCGAGCGCCGGGCGAATCCGAGCAGCTCCTTCACCATCACCCGCCCGCGCAGGGCCGCCGACGTCACGTCGCGCAGATCGGCGTGCGCGTGCTCGAGCGTGGCGGGGATCGCCTTGGCGAGCAGCTGCGCGTTGGCCAGGATGATGGTGAGCAGGTTGTTGAAATCGTGGGCAATGCCACCCGTGAGCTGGCCGATCGCCTCGAGCTTCTGCGATTGCCGCAGCTGCTCTTCCAGCGCCCGCCGCTCGGTCACGTCCTCCGCGATCGTCTCGAAGCATTCAATAGAGCCGTCGGCGCGCCGAACCGCCCGCCCGGCGAGCCGCACCAGGATGGACTGGCCGTTGCGCCGTTTCCACGTCACCTCCACCCCGTCGAGTGCGTCTCCCGACTGCTCAAACCGCGCCAGGATGCGGGCCCGCTCCGTGGGGTCGGCGTACACATCGGTGGCGAGATCCACGCCGAGCAGCTGCTCCGCGGACTCGTATTCCAGCATGGCGACGAGCGCGGGGTTGACCGTGAGGAACCGCCCGTCGGGCGTGGAACGGTAGATCGCGTAGGACGCGTGCTGCACCAGCGCCCGGTGGCTCTCCTCGGAGTGACGCAGCGCTTCCTCCGCCCGGCGGCGCTCGGTGATGTCGGTGCCGACGCCGATCACGCCCGCCACCGGCCCGTCGCCGTCCCGCACCGGCGAGTACCACGTCTCGAACACGACGCCGAACACGTCCACGACGGACGAGAAGGTCTCGCCCGCCAGGGCGCGTCGAACGTCGGCGAGCGCGTGCGGCAGGTCGGCGTACAGCTCGAACGCGGAGCGGCCGACGAGCAGCGCGGGCCGCACCCCCAGGGCGTCGAGCCCGCGCCCTTCGACCATCGTGAACACGCCGTGGCGATCGAGCGCGAACAGCACCAGCGGCGCGCCGGCGATCACGGTGCGCAGCCGCTCCTTGTTCTCCCGCAGCGCCCGCTCCTGCCGCTGCCGCTCGGTCACGTCGCGCGCGTTGACGATCAGATGAGCCGAGCCGCTGTGCTCCGCCCGGGCCTGCCCCACCGCGTCGAGCAGCCGCCACGAGCCGTCGCGCGCCCGGAAGCGGAACTGCGCGGCCTGCGGGGTCCCGGGACGCTGGATCGCGCGGGCCAGCGCCTCCGTCACCAGCGCCATGTCGTCGGGGTGCACGTAGTCGAAGGCGTTGCGCTCCAGCAGTTCGCTGGGCCCGTAGCCCAGCACGCGCTCCACCGAGGGGCTGGCGTAGCGGAACACACCGTTGTCGCCCACCACGGTCACGATGTCGGAGGCGTTTTCGATGAGCGAGCGGAAGTGCTCTTCGCTCGAGCGCAGCGCCGCCTCGGTGCGGGCCCGGTCGATGGCGGTCGCCAACACGTTCGCGATCGCCTGCAGAAAGTGCGCGTCGTGGATGGTGAATTCGCGGCGGTGCGGTGTGTGCGCGCCCAGGATGCCGAACGGCCGGTCTTTACCATGCACCAGCACACTGAGGCTCGAGACCACCCTGTGCGGGGTGAGCAGCGGCGAGCTCCCGAACCGCCGCTCGTTGGTGAGGTCCTCGACCACCACCTGGCCGTTCGAGCGCAGCACGTATCCCTCATGCGAATCGGCGTCGGCCGGCAGGATCGTCCGCCCCACGGCCCCGGCCCGCCACCCTAACCCGGCGCGCAGCAGCAGGGTGCGGCTTTCGGGCCGCAGCTCGAGCAGACTCGCGAACTCGAGTTCGAGCGCGCGCGCCGCGAGCGCGACTGCGGCGTCGCTCAGCTCGGCGACGGGCGCGCCCGCGAGGGCCTGCTGGCCCAGGTGCGCCACCGCCTCCTGCTGCCGCGCCGCGCGCAGCCGCTCCTCCGACAGCGTCAGCCGTGCGTCGCGCGCCGAGTCGTCCTCGCGCAGCAGTCTGAACCGGTTCGTGCGCAAACCAGCCATGGCACTCCGTGACGGGGTCCGGAGGAAATGATGCGCGAGGGCGTATCGCGGTAATGCTCGAGCGTACTGCGCAGTTGTGAAGCTTGCATCCCACGCTGCCGCTTTCCATTATGGGCTTCACACAAACCCGGTGCGCGCCGTCACATGTGTGCCAAGTGAGCCTTGGACAATGACCTACTACGCGGCGCGCTGATGCAATACCAGTTGCTGCGCGACCTGGCGATCATCTTTGCCGGCTCGCTCCTCGTCATTCTCGTCTTCCATCGCCTCAAGCTGCCGGCGCTCCCCGGATTCATCGTGGCCGGCGTGCTGCTCGGCCCCAACGCGCTCGGCCTCGTGTCCGACGTCCATCAGGTGGAAAGCCTGGCCGAAGTGGGCGTGATCCTGCTGCTGTTCACGATCGGGATCGAATTCTCGCTCAGCCGGTTGCGGGAAATGGGTCGCCAGGTGGTGATCGGCGGCGGCGCGCAGGTGCTGCTCACGGTGGGGTTGGGCGCCGCCCTCGCCGTCGGGCTCGGCCTCGCATGGCCCGTCGCCGTGCTCCTGGGATTTCTCGTCGCGTTATCCAGCACTGCCATCGTGCTCAAGGGACTCGCCGACAAAGGCGAGATCGACACGCCGCACGGTCGCCTGGCGACGGGCGTGCTGATCTTCCAAGACCTGTGCGTCGTGCCGATGATGCTCGTCCTGCCGTATCTCGCCGGCGGTGCGGGCGAGGGCGCGGGCGTGGCATGGGCGCTCATCAAAGCCGGTCTCGTCGTGGCTGGCGTGCTCGTGCTGGCCCGCACCGTCGTGCCCCGCGCCCTGAGCGAGATCGTCAAGACGCGGAGCCGGGAGCTGTTCCTGATCGCGGTCATTCTCGTGGGCACGCTCACCGCGCTCGGCACTGCGGCGGCGGGAGCGTCGCTCGCCCTCGGCGCGTTCCTGGCGGGACTCGTGATCTCGGAGTCCGATTACGGGCATCAGGCCATGGCGGAGCTGCTGCCGTTCCGCGACGTCTTCATCTCGTTGTTTTTCGTGACCGTGGGGATGCTGGTGCACGTGGGCTTCCTGAGGGATCACCCCGTGCTGGCCCTCGCCGGCGTGGCGGCCATCATGGGGGGCAAGAGTGTGCTCGCCGCGCTCGGGCCGGCCGTCCTGGGATACTCGGGACGCGTGGCCCTGCTCGCCGGCCTCGCTGTGTCCCAGATCGGCGAGTTCTCATTCGTGCTGGCGCGCCAGGGCCGCGGCACGGGACTCCTGCCCGAGGGACTGTACCAGACGTTTCTGGCCGTGGCCGTGCTCACGATGCTGGTGACCCCGTTCGCGCTGCAGAGCGGCCCCGCCCTGCTGGACGGCCTGGAGCGTCTGATTCCGCTCGACCGGCTGCTTCCGGGGTTCCGGCCGCAGGCGCTCACGCCGGTGGGGGAGCCGCTCACCGACCACGTGATCGTCGCCGGGTACGGGCTGAACGGGCGCAACCTGGCGGCGGCGCTGCGCTCGATCCGCGCCCCCTACCTGATCGTCGAGCTGAACGCCCAGACCGTGCGACAAGCGCGCGCCCGCGGTGAGCCCGCCTTCTACGGCGACGCCACTCGCGAAGAGATCCTGCGCGGCCTCGGCGCCGAGCGGGCGCGCATGCTCGTGGTGGCCATCTCCGATCCGGCCGCGACGCGCCGCATGGTGCGGGTGGCGCGGGCGCTCAACTCGCGCATCCACATCATCGCGCGCACCCGCTACGTCGTGGAGATGCCGGAGCTCACGCGGCTCGGCGCCGACGTCGTGATCCCCGAGGAATTCGAGACGTCGATCGAGATCTTCGCCCGGGTGCTCGCCCATTACGGCGTCCCGCACGGGGACATCGAGCGACTGGTGGGGGAGATCCGCGGCTCGCACTACGAGGTGCTGCGCAGCGACGCCGCCGGCCGGTTGAGCCTCGACGCCGTCGCCGGCGTCCCGCAGATGGCGATCGAGCGGATGCGGCTCCCTCCCCATTCGCCGTTGGCCGGCAAGCGGCTCGCGGCCACGGGCCTGCGCAGCCAGACGGGCGCCCTGGTGCTGTCCGTGGTCCGGGGAGACAACGAGATCGCCACGCCGGGCCCCCAGTTCCGGCTCGTGGCCGGCGACGTGCTCGTGGTGGTTGGGCAGCCGCATCAGCTGCATGCGGCCGCTCAGCTGATGGAGGGGGATACTGTTGTATCATCGCAACAACAGAAGTGAGTACTGTTGCGTCTAAGCCCCGAATAGATGGCGAAAACGTAGGTAAAATGGGCATTATCTTGCGAGTGTGTGCTCACTCCATTAAGTAATTGAAATAGCGACAATATCTTACACTAGCACAAGCCCCGGGAAACTGCCATAAGTACTTGTAAATCAGACTCTTGCGTTTTCCACATCCGCCCGATTTTCTGCCCCGCGCTAAATTCTCGCCATGCCAATACCCCCCCTGTATGGTCATGAGGGGACCCGAAACCGGCTGGTAGGCGCCATCGCCTCCGGCCGGTTGCCGCAAGCGCTCCTGTTTGAGGGCCCCAGGGGAGTCGGCAAGCAGCGTCTGGCGTTATGGCTGGCACAGGCGCTCGTCTGTGAACGAGCCGGGGGGAAGGCCGGGGGTGAGGCCCGGGAAGGGTGTGGCGAGTGCCAGCAATGCAAGCTGGTCCTGAACCTCTCGCACCCGGACGTGCATTGGTTCGTGCCGCTCGAGCCCTCGAAAAAGAGCGGCGATGCGGACAAACAGGTCGATGTGGCGGAGGAAGCGCTCGCCATGGAAATGGCGGCACGGCGGGAGCAGCCGTTGTACGAGTCGGCGTCCGGTCTGGCGATCCATGGGATCGCGGCCATCCGCCTGCTGTTGCGGCGCCTGGCGCTAAAGCCGGCACTAGGCCAGCGCAAGGTGTTCGTGATCGGCGATGCGGAACGGCTGGTCCCCCAGGTCGGGACCGAAGCAGCTGCGAATGCGCTGCTCAAGGCGCTCGAGGAGCCGCCGCCGAATACCGTGTTCGTGCTGACGGCGGCCGAGCCGGACGCGCTGTTGCCGACGATTCTGTCTCGCGTAGTGCGGGTTCGAGTGGCGAGACATGCCGACAGCATCGTGGCAGCGTTCGTGCAGCGGGAGCTTGGCGTCACAGGACAACGTGCTGTCGCGCAACGGGTTGCAGCTGCCGACGGGAGCATAGGCAGGGTCCTTGCAGAAGGGGAGCGACAGGACCGGGGTGGGGAGGCGGCGGAGCGGTTCACCACGGCCGTGAAAGCCGGACCGGTGGGTCGGTACGCGTTCGCGCTCGGCCAGCAGCCGTTCCAGGCGCGCGGCGGATTCACCGAGATGCTCGACGGCCTGCTCGAGCGACTGCGCGAGCAAGCCCGGTCGGGCGGGGAGACCGGGAGGGTAATTCGGGCGATCGCGCAGGTGCTCGAAGCCCGGACGCTCGCCCAGGGCAACCTGAACCCGCAGCTGGTCGCGGCCGTACTGGGCAGCGACTTGGGGATGGCGGGATGAAGCTCTCGCATCTGGACGAAGCGGGCCGGGCCCGCATGGTGGACGTGGGCGAGAAGCCGGTCACGGTGCGCACCGCGGTCGCGGAGGGAGCGATCCGGATGTCGCGGGAGGCGTTTCGGCTCGTCGCCGAGCAGCAGGTGGCCAAGGGCGACGTACTGGGGGTGAGCGAGGTGGCGGGGACGCTCGCGGCGAAGCGCACGGCAGAGCTGATTCCGCTGTGTCATCCCGTCGGCCTCGACCACGTGGAGGTCGAGGCGACGCTGGAGGAGGGGCTGCCGGGGGTACGGGTCCGGGCCGCCGCCAAGGCGGTGGGCCGGACGGGGGTGGAGATGGAAGCCCTGACGGCGGTGTCGGTCGCGTTGCTGACGGTCTACGACATGGTGAAGGCCGCCGACCGCGGCATGGTGATCGAAAAAGTGCGGTTGCTCGAGAAGACGGGCGGAACGCACGGCGACTGGCGGCGCGACGCGGCCGATTGATGGATGCTTGACGAGGCGGGGCCAGTTTGTGACCGCCTGGACTCACAAGAGAGGTCTATGCATACGAAGACCCAGAAGTTGATGTTGCAGGGGGGCTTCATTCTGCTCGGAGCACTGGTCGTAAGCAGCGTAGGCGGGTGGGCTCGACGTGCCACCGCCGACGACCAGCCGACGCCGTTGACCGCGCCCGCAATCGTGGGCGAGCTGCGCTCGCTCGAGCAGTCGCTCGAGGCGACCCGCGGCGAGTTGGCGGTCGCGCGGCTCCAGCTCGAGCGCGCCAATGCGATCATCGACTTTTCCACGCACTACAGCATCGCGGCCGACCTCGCCGCGGCCATTTACGACGTGTCGTTGGCGGAGGGGGTGGATCCTGCCCTCGCGTTCCGCCTGGTGCGCGTGGAGTCAGGCTTCAAGGGCAACGCGAAGAGCAAGGTGGGCGCGATCGGCTACACCCAGGTTCTGCCCAGCACGGCGCGGCTGTACGAGCCGGGCCTCACCACGACCCAGCTCTACGAGCGTAACACGAATCTGCGCTTGGGCTTCCGGTACCTGCGCGACCTGCTGGAGCGGTACGAGGGGAACCCCGACGCCAAGCTACGGCTGGCGCTGCTCGCGTATAACCGTGGGCCCGGCCGCGTGCAGGAGCTGCTCGACGCGGGGAAGGATCCCCAAAACGGGTATGCGACGGCGCTCATGAAGGGCTACCGACGGAAAAGCTAAAAAACGTCACGGAAAAGGCGTCACGGAAAGACGTTGCAGAGAGGCGTAGGGCACCGGACCCTACGCCTTTCTGCTACGTATCTCGGTGGCGTATTTCCGCGACGCCTCTATTGTTTCTGCGGAATCTTCAGTAGATCCCCGACTCTCAGCAGGGATCCCATCGTCAAGCCGTTGTAGTTGAGGAGCGCCGTGAGCGACACGCCGAAGCGGCGCGCGATCTCGCTGGCCGTCTCCCCCGGGCGCACCCGGTGCGCGCCGGCGCTCGCCTCGGTGCTCGACACGCGGCGGTAGCGCGGCTCCGGCGGCACCGACCAGGCCGATGCCGGCACCACCCGCCCGCTCATCGGGACGATGATCCGCTGGCCCACCCGCAGCGCATGCGACCGGATCCGCGGGTTGGCGCTCTCGATCAGGGAGACGGTGACGCGGTAATGCTTCGCGATGTCGGACAGCGTCTGGCCCCGCGACACGTAGTGGTCCACGAACGTGATCCGCTCGGTCGCGGGGAGGCTGTCGTAGCGCTCCGCCACCAGGGTCCCGCGCCCGCGCGGCACTCGCACCACCACGCTCCGTCCCGGCGGCGTCACGCCGCGCACGAACTGCGGGTTCAAGTCGAGCACGGCGGCCACCGTCGTGTCGGCAAGCCGCGCGATGACGTCGAGGCCCGTGGCGTCCGGCACGGTGATCTCGTCGAACACGAGCGGCGGCATTGGCTCGGGCTCGAAGCCGTAGCGCTGCGGCTGCTTGGCGATCAGCGCCGCCGCGATCAGCTTGGGCACGTAGTCGCGAGTCTCGCGCCGCAGGTAGCGGCGGTCGGAGAGCTGGAAAAACGTGCGGTCGTCCACCGAGTCTTGCTCGCCCGGCAGGCGATCGATGCCGCGCTCGATCCGCCCCACGCCCGTGTTATAAGCGGCGGCCGCGAGGTACACGCTCCCCAGCCGCTCCCGCAGGTCGGCCAGGTAGTTCACGGCCGCTTCCGTGGCCCGGAACGGGTCGCGGCGCTCGTCCACCCACGGGTCCACGGTGAGCCCGTACAGCCGGGCCGTGCTCGCCATGAATTGCCACATGCCGACGGCCTTGGCGCGACTCACCGCTGTGTTCGAGAAGCCGCTCTCGATCAGGCAGAGGTACAAGAGGTCCTCCGGCAGCCGCTTGGCACGGAGCCGCTCGCGGATCATGCCCTCATAGCGGCCCAGCCGGGCGAGCCAGATCTCGAAGCGGTCGCGCGAGTCCACCTGGAAGAACTCGAGGTACTCGAGCACGCGCCGGTTGGTGGCGAAGCTCGAGACGTCGATGTCGAAGGTGGGCGCGGCCGTGGGGGCCGCTCCGATGGCCGTGCGACCCTCGGCGCCGAACAGCCGCACCGCTTCCCGCTCCACGTCCTCGCCCTTGAGGGGCGGGGTCGGTGCAGCGTGTGGCTGCAGGCTGTCGCCGGGAGGATGCGCGCCGTGCAGGCTGTCCAGCACCTGCTGGTCGGCCGCGGAATCGCGGGCCTGGCGGGCGGCCAGCGCCGCCAGCGAATCAACGCCGGGCGACGGCGCCGTCGAATCACGGGCCGGCGCGATCAGGCCCGTATGGCCCGCATGACCGCCTCCGCAGGCGACGCCGAGCGCGCCGCCGAAGGCCGCGCAAAGGAGCGTCCGCACGATCCTGCTCATCGGGTGGCGAAGAAGTTGCCGAGAATGCGGTTCGTGGCGTTCAGTACGGCAAGGGCCGCGCCGCGGGGAGCATCGGTCTCGGTCAGGCAGGCGCCCACCAGGCGGGATGCGCGCGACTCCTGTCGCGCCGACAGCGACACGATTATCACGGTCGCGTCGAACGCCCGCACGGCCTTCACGCCCAGCAGCTCGAAGCCCATCTGCGGCTGGACCACGCGCTCCAGCGCCCGCACGGTCGCCTCGGCACAGCACCGCAGCTCGCCCGCCTGTGAAATCACGCCGTCCGACTCCCCGGTGAATTGCCGCCCATCGGCCCACGTCAGCACGACTTTGGCGCGGCACCGCCCGTTTGCCAGCTTCTGAAACTGGAAGTCCTGGAAGCGGAGGCGTTCTCCCCCCGTCCCCCCGGCCCCTACCCCGCCGGACCCCCCGGCCGCTGGCGTGGTCACGGCCGGCCGCTACTCGAAGCGTACTTCAAGTTGATGACGGACCCCCGGCTCTTTCGGGACGTCCACCACGTCCACCTCGAGCCGCGGCCGCCCCTGGTCGTCCCGCTCCGCCGACACGACCAGGATCAATCCGCTGTCGAGCTCGACTTTGAGCTGCCGCAGGTCGGACCGCACGGTCGCCTCACGCACCCCCTCACCGCGCAGCCGCGCCACCGCTCCCGCCACGCGGCGCAGCTGTTGGAGCTCGAGGGAGCTCACGCCAGCTTCTCAGCGAGGAGCTGCGAGATGGCCGTGTCGGGGATGCGCTCGGCCTGAATGAAGAGCGACGACTTCGAGGTCGCCTCGAGCGGATACAGCGTCCAGAACGAGCGTCCGGAGCGCTCAGACGCCGATCGGAATGACAGTACCAACTGCCATGCCTCCGTATTGGCCGGGCGCTCCGCTAAAGCGTCCACGTGCCAAACTTGATCGCCATGGGCGATCACGCGCCACGGCATGGATCACCTCGCTAACAAGGGCGCGAGAATATGTGGTCTAACCCTAAGTCCTGTCAATAGTTGTGGGTATCAGTCGCCGCGGATCGCGAGCGCCTTGAAGCGTTTGGCGAGCTCCTTGGTGACGGGGCCGGGCTGGCCGCTCCCGATCACCCGGCCGTCCAGCTTGGTCACGGAGACGACTTCGGCCGCGGTACCGGTCAGGAACATTTCGTCCGCCGTATAGAGGTCGTACCGGTTGAGAGGCAGCTCTTCGACGCCGTAGGTCGCTTCGCGGGCCAGCTCGATCACCGCATCGCGCGTCACGCCGCGCAGGATGCCGGCGTAGGCGGGAGGCGTCTTGAGGGTGCCGTTGCTCACCGCGAACAGGTTCATGCCGCTCGCCTCGGCCACATAACCTTGCGCGTCGAGCATGATGACCTCGTCCACGCCGGCGGCGATGCCTTCGACCTTGGCGAGGATGTGCGACAAGTAGTTGAGCGACTTGATGCGCGGTGAAAGGCTCTCGCGGTGCAGGATCGGTGTCGCGGCAGTGAGCGCAATGAGCCCCTTGTCGTAGCGATCCTGCGGCCACAGCTGGATCGTGTCGACGATGCAGATGACGGACGGCTTGGGACACTTGCGCGGATCGAGCCCCAGGTCGCCCACCCCACGGGTGACCAGCAGGCGAATGTAGGCCTCATCGAGCCCGCTCTTCGTGACCGCTTCTTCCACCAGCCGGTGCAGCACCGGCTTGGCGAGCGGCACGTCGAGCCACACGCCCTTGGCCGAGGCGAACAGCCGGTCCAGGTGCTGGGCCAGCCGGAACACGCGGCGGTTGTAGACGCGGATGCCTTCGAACACGCCGTCGCCGTACAGCAGGCCGTGGTCGAACACCGAGACCTTGGCCGAGGCGCGATCGTAATAGGTCCCGTCGATCCAGATGATGGGGGGCATAGTCCTCTTTAGCGCGAGTAGACGGCGATCTTGTCCAGGATCTGCCTGGCAAAGTCCTTGTCCCAGGTGACGGCGCTCGCCTTCGCCACGACCTGGATGCGGGTAGAGCCGGTTCCCTCAGGTTTGAGGGTGACGCTGACGTCGCGGTCGCGGCCGGTCCCCTCGATGTGCCGCTGCTCCCCGCCCTCCCCCGCTTCGCTGGCTGATTTCGTCTCGTGGATCTTGAGCTGGCCGAACGCCTGCCGCGTGGCCGTTGCGGCGCGATCGAGCCCGGCCGGGATGACCGCTTCAGCGCCGCGGTCGGTCACGTAGATCGCGCCGCCGGCGCCGGCCCCGGCCGCGGCCAAGAGGCACCCGGCGAGAGCCAGGGCGGCGGCGGCCGCGGCTGTCACGCGGGCAGTCCTCACGCCGTGTCCTCTAGTCCTCACCCCTTTGATCCCCTCTCCCTCCGGGAGAGGGGAAACGATGTCCGACCATAGCCGGTTGCGCATCCCTCGTGCCATAGTGAATCGTTCCTCCGGGCCGCTTAGGCGAATATACCGGTCCGGCCGAGCCCCCGGCTACGGCGCTCGGGCCTCGGGAATGTTACCCAGATCACGGAAAGGCTGGCCCAAAACGGCAATCAGTAGGTCCATGGGAGACCAACCACTGGCCTGGGCGCGCGTGTGGTACGCGCTCAAGCGCGAGGAAGACGAGGGCCTGCTGCGTCAGGGCGCGTGGTATCCGATCGTGAGCAGTGGCGTCACGCGGGCCGTGCTGGAGGTGTCGGGACAACGGCTGACGGTGCCGCAGGAGGCACTGGAAGTGCGGGACAAGCGGCCCGACAAATTCACGGTCGTGTACCGCACCCGCGACGACCCGAACCCGGCGCGCGGCACCCGCGCCGACGCGGGGCGCCGCTACGGCGTGTGCCCGAGGTGCGCCACACGTCTGCCGTTCCGCAACAACGTCATTCCCGCGGTGGCTTCGTGCCAGCAGTGCGGGCACCAAGGGATCGTGGCGTGGTGGGAGACAGGGTGAGGCGGATGGAGTGACCCGGCTGGGAATCGAACCCAGGACCTACGGATTAAAAGTCCGTTGCTCTACCAACTGAGCTACCGGGTCTGTAATGACTTAGCTCTGGACAGGTGTCTGATGTTTCCCCGTTTGTTTCCCCGTCATTCGACTGCTGTCCCCGCTAAACTACCGCCGTGATCGTAGGAGAAGAACTTAGCGGAGCCTCGGCCGACGGGGCAGTGCCAGGGTTTGCCGTTACTTGACTGTCGAAGAGCCGAAACAGGCGTGTTCGGGATCGTGATGGCGGGGAACGGTTTGTTGCACCTGGTCGGTCGATCTATATAGCGATGCCGGGGCTGCACTCGGCGCCGATCATTTTGGCGGCGGCGGTCTACCTGCTGGCGGCGGTGCGCTAGGGATCGTGGTGCAGAACCCTATCACGTCCGCCCGCCCTACTCCACAGGCCCGAGATACCGATCGAACCAGGCGAGCGCTTCGCGAATCAGGATCGTACGCGGCACGTAGTGTACGCCGCCCGCGATTACCAGCCGCTTCCGGTCCGGGGCCGTGCCGAGCAGATCGTACATTGGCCGCGCCGCGGTTTCGAGGGGGAAGGTGTTGTCGTAACGCCCGTTGATCATGAGCACTGGTATGTGGACCCGCGGCGTGTAATTGATGTCGTCTGCTTCCGGTTCGGGCCGCAGGAAGCTGAACCCCGCCACCGTGAGAACCGCGGCGCGTAACCGCGGCTCGATCGAGAGGACCACGCCGCCGAACCGTCCGCCCCAACTGAACCCCAGGTACCCGAACCTCGTCGTGTCGACATCCGCCCGTGTGCCGAGATAATCCAGCGTGCGGCTGATGTCTTGCTGCCACCGCACCACATGCTCCTTGTACCGGTTGGACTCGTTGGGATCCGAGAAACGTGTGCCGTCGTCCCGCTCATACGTCCCCTTAAGCACCGGGTACACGACCGCTCGCCCCGCCTCGACGAGAAAATCGAACATCCTGACATGAACCAGTGAGTCACTCGAACGCATCCATAGAGTAGAGCTGCCCGGAAAAAACACGACCGTCTGGTACGGTGGATGGCCCCTTCGTGGCAGGAAGACGTAAGCCGTGACCCGCTCGCCGTTGTACGCGGCATCGAACGACACCTTCTCCTGGATCCACGCCGCCGACGAGTCGCGCTGCTGAAGCACGGCATGCAGCGGTAGGGGATCGTAGGCGAACAGCCGCCGATAGAAGCGGAACGCTTCGTCGGAAGCGGGCCGCTCCGCGTGATAGTCCCGGAAGAACGGCTCGATCGCACGGTCGGCCGTGGCGTCAGCCTGCCCCGGCAGGGGTCGGACTAGACGGATCCCGTTGGTGGCAGAGCGATCGAACGCCGGCTGAATCGCCGACTCATAGAACGTATATGCCGGGTCGTTCCAGCCTCCGCCAAGGATGTAATGCCCGCGGGCGTTGTGAGATTCGTTGACGCACCATTCTCGCACGTTCCCCGCCATGTCCATGGTGCCGGACCCGCTCATGCCCGCGAAAGAACCCACCGGGGCGGTCCCGCCGCGCACCCGATCGATGTTGCTCGCCGTAACAATCGTCCCCGCCGCGTCGAACCGCGCGGCACGCGTCCACTGAAAGACGTTCGGTAACCGCGCCCCGCGGAACCGGGCGTACGCCATGGCCTCGTACCAGCTGACTCCGGCAACGGGATGATCAGCGCCCTCGGGGGAATAGTGCCCCGCTTCCCACGTGGACGGCCCGGGCTGCCCCGTTTGGTCGACAAACCGCGCGACCGCGTCCCTCCACGAGAGGCGGCGCCCGTCGGCGATGAACTCGCGCGGCCACAAATCGCGCCGCCGGTATCCGCCGGAATCGACGAACACTTGATACTCGCGATTGGTCACCTCGAGGCGCCCGATAAAGAAGTCGGGCAGGACGGCGCGGTCGCGAGCGTCGAGCTGCGGTATCCCCGTGTCGCCCTCGCCGCCCACGACCAGCACCATCCCCGGCGGCGCCACGCCTTCTCGCGACAGAGCGAAGCGGAGGACGGTTCGCTGCGCCACGGGGGTCACGGCCGCCGCTGCCCCGATGTCGAGACCGGAGCTGAAGCCGGGCGCCTCGAACTTGAACTGCGAGACCACCGGCAACCGTGGTACAACGACCCGCCTTGGGGCGACGCCCAGGAATGCCCATTTCGCGGTGGCGCCGTTGTAGGACCGGCGGTACACCCGCGCCCCGGGCGGCGTCCCCTCGATACTTACGGTATCCGCGAACGCCGCGCGCAGAGCGGCGACGCTCGAATCGTGCGGGATAACCGCCTCCAGTCGGGCGGCGAGCTCGTGTGCGTCTTCCCAGCGGCCTGCGGCGACCCGCACCTGGAGCAAGGGGACGCCCCGGTACCGTGCCCACAGCACCCCCGCGGCGCCGGTGAGCCACGCACCGATCACGAGGCACCCGAGCAGCGCGAGCACCAGAAGGACCTTGCGCCGATCCCCAGGCGCCTGAGCCAGCCCCTGTACGGGGCGCGAGCCCACGGCAGGGGGCGGGTCAGGGCGCGCACGCACAACGCCCGGCACGGCAACCGGGCTCCGCTCCGTCTCCAACACCTCGGCGTTCGTACGGGTCGCGTCGCCGGCCGGCACAGGTCGCTCAGTGTGCCGCCGAGCCCGAATGCCGTCCGCCAGCGCACGCGTCTGTGACGAGGGCTCGACCTCCAGGTCGCGGCCGAGGCGTCGTTCGAAGTCCTCATACGCTCGGACGGCGCCAGCTCGATCGCCCGCGTGATCCAAGAGCTGCATGAGTCGCCGTATCGCCGTCTCATCGAACGGCGATAACTCGGCGAGCCGCCGCGCCCAGCCGACCGACGCGGTCGCATTGCCGGTTGCTTGCGCGCGGTCGGTGAGGGTGTGTGCGGTCTCGCATGCGCGCCGTCGGATGTGCTCCCGCTCCTCGTCGAGCCAGCGCTCGAACTCCGGAACTTCCGACAGGTGCAAGCCGGTGAGCAGCCCGCCCCGGCACAACTCCAAAGCCTCTTCGGCCCGTCCCGCGTCGAGGGCAGCGGCGAAGGCACGGGGATCACACCAGAACGATTGCTCGCTGAGCTCCAGCTCCTCCTCGCCTCGCGCCACGACGACCTCGGGACCGAGAGCGTCCCTCAACGCATGAAGGGCCTGCCGTAGAGCGTTTCGAGCGTGTGCGTTATCGAGGTCGGGCCAGAGGAGCGCTACGAGGCTGTCGCGACGGTGGAAGCCAAAGGGGCGGGCGGCGGCAAGATAGCCGAGCAGGGCGAGCAACTTTGGCCGCCGGAGAACGGAACGGAGCTCCCGTCCGCCGGAATCCCGGAGATCCACAGTCCCCAGCATCCGGAACCGGATCATAGCCCAGCCCTCGCCGGTGCGCGCCGTTAGCCGCCGTCTAACGGATATCAAACCATCAGCAAACCCGGTGCGCGCACCTTTAGCAGAACATACGCCGCCCCCCGCGCGCCGCAACCAGCGAGGGAACCATTCGGGAAGCTCGACGTGAGGAGATATCCATGACAGTCCAGAGATTCCTTGCCTCGACCGTCGTCGCAGCCCTCACAGTTACGGGCTGCTCCGACCAGCCAGCGCCCACGGCGCCCGGTGCTATCCGCCATCCTGTCTCGGCTGATCTGTCGCATCATCAACCCGGTCGCTACATCGTTCTGTTCGCCGCCGAACAGGTCCCGGCCGACTTCGGGGAGCGCGTTGCGACGCTGGGCGGGTCTGTCGAGGCCTCGCTCGACAGCATCGGCGTGGCTGCGGTGACCGGACTGTCGCAAGCCGCCGCGGACAAGCTAGCTGCCACCGCGGACGTTCAGTCGGTGCAACCCGACCGGGTGGTGACCCTGAAGCCTGACGGTGTCGACGATGGCGGTGCCTCCATGGAGCTGACGCCGAGCGAGACCCTCGCGGCTGCAGATGCCACGGCGTCACCGACCGCGGCCCAGTTCTACGCGCGTCAATGGAACATGCGTGCCGTGTTCGCCGACCAGGCATGGGCCGCCGGCCACCGTGGCTCCCGCGACGTCGTGGTCGCGCTTCTTGACTCGGGGCTGGACTACACGCTCCCGGACTTCGACGGGCTCGTTGACCTCAATCGATCCAAGTCGTTCACGCCCGATGAGGATCCGATCGTTGCCGAGCGCTTCCCGGGCCGACTCCCGATCAGCGACCTCTTCAGTCACGGGACGGCGGTCGCGTCCGTCATCGGGAGCAAGGGGACGATCCTGGCGGGAGTCAATCAAGACGTCACGTTGATCGCTGTGAAGGTGTTTAACCGCTTGAACGAAGGGTCTGTCGCACAGTTGCTCGCCGGGCTCGTGTACGCGGCTGACCAAGGAGCGGACGTGATCAACATGAGTCTTGGGGACACCTTCGACAGACGTAAGGACCGGGCAAGCGTGGCGGCGGTCAACCGGGCGGTGAACTATGCGTTCCGCAAGGGCGCCGTCCTCGTCGCCAGCTCGGGGAATGACGCCGCCGAGCTAGATCACAATGGCGATGTGGTCGTGTTGCCCTGCGAAGCCCCCCACGTGATCTGCGTATCCGCCACCGGACCCACCTCCAACGCCGGTGTGAACGGACCCTGGGTGGATGTGGATGCCTTCGTGACGCTGTACAGCAATTACGGCCGCTTTGCTATCGCCGTGGCGGCGCCCGGAGGAACCGGCGATTTCGCCGATCCAACTCGACTGCAGTTCGGCCGAATCTGGACTCTATGCACGACGACACCGACGGAAGTCTCGTTTCCGGCCTGCCTGGCGGGCAGGCCCATCGCGCAGCCGTTCGGGACGAGCCTCTCTGCTGCACACGTCTCCGGACTCGCCGCGCTCTTGGTGGCGCAGTTGGGCCACGGGAAGCCAGGCCGCATCCGCTCCAGGATACTGCACTCGGCGGATGACCTCGGCGCTCCCGGGAAGGATCCTTACTACGGGTGGGGGCGCATCAACATCGCGCGAGCGCTCGGGCTGCTCGGTGGAATCGACCGTGATGACGATGAGGACAAAGCAGACGAAAGCCGGGTGGTCGTGATGGGACGCCCGAACCGAAAGGAGTAGCCTATGGAGGCGCAGCTAACCCACTACGGCGACGGGGGCTCGCGTCGCTCCTGGCCACGGCTTGCGATCGGCCCGCGCCGCTCGCCACCAACGCATCGAGACTGCAGCTCGATTTTGTGACCGTCCCCGGCTCGGCGTGGTCCGAGCCGGGGCATCTCGACTCGCCGATCAACATGCCGAGCGCCGACCAGTCGCCGGCGCTCCGCCTCACGAGAAATCGGAAAATGTTCGGGGTCGAAAAAGCCCGTTGCTCCCTACTGCCATTTTTTCTCTCGAAATCCGCGTGCTCCTGTTTCTCCAAGATGTTTCCCCGAATGTTTCCCCAGCACACGACACCACACGATACCAGAGGGGCCCGCTAGTGCCGGTGTTTCCTCACTAGCGAGCCCCTGAGCATATGCTGAATCGAATTAAAAGTCCGTTGCTCTACCAACTGAGCTACCGGGTCGGACGCTGGCTGCACAACAACTTGGCGACTTCCATCCCCGCGGCACCATCCCGTGGCGACTCTACGGCACTCTACTGACGGCCGCGCCGCGTCACCGCATTGCTGCGAGTTCATCCAACAAGGTTCCAAGCTCTGTGGCGATCACTGCGAGCCGGCCCGCATCCGGGGCTTCGGTGGCGAGGAGCTCGTAAACGAGCGCACGCATCCGAGCGAGAACCTCCCCGCGCCGACCCTGCTCCGGCGGCCCTACTGGCATCTCGGTCCCAAGCAGCCGCAGCGTTTCTGCGCGCGCCTGCTCCAGCGTCACGCCCCCGTCGTTTAGCACCTGGGCGGCGATCCCAGTTCTTTCCGCCAGGAGGCCGAGCAGCAGGTGCTCGGTGCCGACGTACGATGACTTCAGCTCGCGCGCCTCAGTCATCGCCAGCTCGAGCACACGCTTCGCGCGCCCCGTGTACGGCAGGTCGGGACCCGCCGCCTGCGCTGCCTTGCCCCTCACGACGGTCTCTTCGACCTTCCGCTGAATCGTTTCGAGGTCGACGTCGAGGTTCGTGAGCACGGCCGCCGCGATCCCCTCGCCCTCGCGGATCAACCCCAACAGAACATGCTCCGTCCCGACGTAATCGTGGCGCAGGCGGGCTGCTTCCTCTCGCGCCATCTGGAGCACCCTGCGGACACGATCCGTAAAGTTGTAGCCGTTCATGGCGGACCTCCCTGGCCGCGCGAATGCGCGTCCCTACCACTGACCGTGTGACCCAGAGCACCAAGTCTCTGTCTACTGACGCGACCTCGACAAGAATCTTCGGGTTTCCCGTGTTTCCGGGGTTCGGGGGGCGTGTTGGCGTAAAGTCGACCGTTACGACGCCCTCCCAGCGTGACTCTTTAGCTACGATATGCTCCTGCGCGCCCAACGCACTCATCCCCGCCCCCGCCCCTCGTCCGCGACCGATCGGGTCCTCGTGCAGCGCATCACGCGCGGCGACGAGACGGCGTTCTCCGAGCTGCTCGCACGCTACCGCAGCACCGTCTACGCGACCGCGTACGCCGTGCTGCTCGACCCGGAGCAGGTCGACGCTGTCGTCGCCGACGCGTTCGAGGCGGCGCGGCGCAGCGCCGCGGAGTTCCTGGTTACGGAGGGCAGTGTCTCCGGCTGGCTGACCCACCTCACTCGTCTCCGCATCGCTCGACACCACGACGCCTGACCGCTTCCGTGGCACGCCGGGGAGCTTAACTTCCCCGCGTCCGCCATGGCCGGTCGCGCCCGCCACTCGATCTTCGTCTTGTACCTCGCCAGCGCCGTGTTCGTCACGGTGCAGCAGGGAGTCGTCGGTCGCTCCAACAACTTCAAGGTGTTCCGCGCCGCGGCGGTGAACCTGCTGGCGCACCGCGATCTGTACGCCGCCCACCCCGACCAGCACTTCGACTTCTACAAGTACAGCCCCACGTTCGCGCTGCTGTTCGCCCCCTTTGCGGCGCTGCCATTCGCGCCGGCGCTCCTGATCTGGAGTCTCCTCAACTCCCTGCTGCTCTGGTACGCCGTGCGGCGCCTGCTCCCCGACCGCCAGGCGACACTGGCCCTGGCGCTCGTCTATCTGGAAGTGCTGTTCGCGATGCAGTACACCCAGAGCAACGGGCTCGTGGCGGCCCTCATCCTGCTCGCGTTCCTCGCGCTCGAACAGGGACGCCAGCCGCGGGCGACGCTCCTGATCGGCCTCGATGCATTCATCAAGATCTTCCCGCTCGGCGCCGCCGCGCTGGCGCTGTTTCATCCCCGCCGCTGGCGATTCACGCTGCTGCTCGCCGCCGTGGGCGCGGGCCTCGCGCTGCTGCCGCTGGTCGTGATTCCGTCGCACGAGCTGGTCGCCCAGTACCGCTCGTGGTTGGCCATCGAAGTGTCCGACGCCGGTCGCGTGAACCGCGGCGACTCGGTGATGCAATACCTCCACCAGTGGGTCGGAATGGACTGGCCGAATTGGCCGCTGCAGCTCGCGGGCACCCTGGTGTTGCTGGCTCCGATCGCCGTCAACCGTGCACGCTGGAGCGATCGCGCCTTCCGCCTCCGGTTCCTCTGCTCACTGCTCCTCTACCTCGTACTCTTCAACCACCAGTCGGAGCGCGCGTCGTTCGTCATCGCCTACACGGGGCTGGCGATCTGGTATGCGGCCAGCGAGCCCGATCGCGTGCGCAACGCGATCGCGCTCGCGGCCGTAATCGCGCTGGTGCTGCAGGACGTGCAGATCGTGCCGTGGGCCGTCCACGACGCACTGGGCCAGTATCGCGTCAAGGCCATTCCTTGCCTCGTCGCCTGGATCGTGATGCAAACGGAGCTGCTGGGGTGGCCCCGCTTACACGGCCCCGAAGTGCGTCAGGCAGACATCCCCCCGCCCGAGCCGCTCGCGCACCGCTGACGAGGTGAGCGCCGCCAGCTCGGCCGCCCGCGGCGCCACGTAGCCGTCCCAGGCGGCCAGCACGCGATCGGGACGGCCCGGGTGGACCATGAGCTCCGTGACTCCAGGGCGGGGCCCCAGCCGATCGATCAGGGCGAGCAGCCGAGTCAAGAATCGGACGTCGCCCTGCAGCCCGATGCCACAGAAGCGATCCGCATGGCGCGGCAGCGCGCCGCCGCGCGCCGCCACGCGCCACGCGGCTCGGATGGTCCAGCGCTTGACCCAGGCCCCCCCCTCGGCTCCGTCCTCCACCGGCACCCGCACGAACGGCACGCCGCGCGCGCGGGCGGTGGCGACCACGCGCGCCCACACGCCGGGCAAGGCATGCACGTGCCGATGGCTGTCGATGTGCGTGACGCGCACCCCGGCCGCGCGCAGCCGGGCGAGCTGCGCGCCGCACTCCTCCGCCACGTGCTCCGGATCGATCCGCCCGGTGAGTGCGCGCGTCACCAGGCCGGCAAGACCGTAAAACCGACCGGTGTGAGCGTCGACGAGAGTTCTGCCCTCGCTCAGCGGCTCCCCGGCGGTGAGGTTCAAGTGCAACCCGACGCCCAGCGACTCCGTGCCACGCAGCGCCGCGACCGCGTGCTCCCACCCGGGGGCGTTCACGAGCACCGAGACCGACGACACGACGCCCGCGGCGTGCGCTTCGAGAATGCCGTCGTTCACGCCCGACGACAGCCCAAAGTCGTCGGCGTTCACGACCAGGCGTCCGCCGCTAGGCGTAGCGCCCCCGCCAGTCATTCCAACGGATGCGCGCCAGGTCGCGCAGCATGGCCGCCGCATCGGCCGCGAAGCGCACGGTGCTCGGCTCGTCGTCGTAGCGATACTGCACGGCCGTCTGCCGTACCCGGAGCCCGTGTTTGCGCGCGATGTACAACAGCTCGACATCGAACCCGAACCCGGCGACGGTGAGGCGCGGGAAGATCAGCTCGGCGGCGCGCGCGGTGAAGGCCTTGAGCCCGGCCTGCGTGTCCAGGATCCCGGGCAAGAGCGCGATGCGCACCACCCGGTTGAACAGCCGGCTCATCAGGTGCCGGGTGTAGAGGTAATGAAAGAACGACGGGCTCATCAGATAGCGCGACTCGGGGAGCACGCGGCAGGCGATCGCCACGTCGGCACCGCCGTCGAGCTCGCGCACCATGGCGTCGATCTCGGCGACCGGATAGGCGAGGTCGGCGTCGGTGAATACGCGCCGGGCACCCCGTGCCGCGGCCATCCCACGAGCCACCGAAAAGCCCTTGCCCCGGTTGGCATCGTTGCGCAGCAGGGTCGCGCCGGAGAGCGTGCCGGCGAAGTCGGCGAGCAGCCGCGCGGCGCCCGGCTCGCTGTGGTCGTCCACCAGCACCAGCTCGGTGGGCCGGGGCTGGGCGCATACGTACCGGCGCAGCGTTTCGAGGTGCACGGGCAAACGGTCCGCCCCGTTCCGCACAGGCACGACGACCGACAGGTGGATGGGAGACTCGGCCACGCCGACAATGTACGGGTCGCTCCGGCCGCCTGGGTATCCTTAATCGTCTTCAGGCGGTCCACCCCACCCCCGAACCGGAGCCTGTCATGCGCGCCCGAACCCTGCTCCTGTCGCCCGTCCTCCTCGTGGTCCTCACGTCCGCGATCGCCCACGCCCAGACGCCTCCCCCGGGCGCGGTCTGGGATTCCGTCGCGCAGATTCTCAAGACGCCGGCGAGCGCCACGGGCGGCTACTACCGGTATGGCCTGCCGCGCCGCGACGTCACGCTCAAGATCGGCGACGTGACGGTCTCCCCCGCGCTCGCCCTCGGCAGCTGGGCGGGGTTCAGCGGAGAGCCGAGCGACGCAACGGTC